>JAANMU010000065.1_pt1 | contig 124240 bp, 108 predicted proteins | sample 7279701 | NCBI WGS metagenome assembly JAANMU01 (sample SAMN14094539, study PRJNA606508) | bioreactor metagenome | isolation source: A lab-scale SPAN reactor treating ammonium-rich wastewater day 57 | place: Ireland: Galway | collected 2017-03-13
GAGTGAAAGCGGACCGGGAAGTGACTTGGAGGTGAGAGTCCTCTGGGGGCCCTGATGACCGGGAACCCCTAGCCGAACAGCAACTGCGTCGCCGCGAGGGAAGGAAGCTGCAGGCAAAGCTTCGGCCTGAGGAAAACGAACCTGCATACTAGGCGTCGGCTTGGTGAGGCGAGAGGGCACAATTACTCAAAGCCCAATGGTCATCCGGCTGAGTCGGCGTTAAATGGGTGGGTATGTGGAGCGAAAGTCACGCGCCTTACCCTGGCAGAGCTGTCGGCCAGCCTGGAGGTAGGTGGGCGGACGGTGGGTAGCTGTCGGTGTTCTGTAAGGCAAGGAACGCACCGGGATGTGGGAAGGTTCACGCACAGCCTACATACATGTGCCCGTGTGCCTGGGTGCCTGGGTGCCTGGAAATGTCCCGACTCAGGGCAGGAAGTTCTCGTTCGAACGGTGAAGGTGATGAGGCCTCGGTTTGAGGGAAAATCAAGCTCGGGACTGTTCGATTCCAGGGTCACGTTGCACCGGAACGTTGGCAAACCTGGATTTTGGCGTGTTCAGAGGATGGGAATTTCTTCAATCGCGCGGGGGAAGACTGCTCTTGAATGGGATTTCGGTTATGCGAGCGTCTCGCGAGGAAACGTCAGACACTCGATAGGCCTGCTGACCGGACCCGTTCTGCGGTAGTCAGAGACTATGAGTGGAGGGCAAACGTCCATGAGACGTCAGCTATGTGGGTTGTTAGCGGTTTTGTCGCTGACAGCACCGGCACTGTCTGCGCCTTTGTTCCCGGACGTGCCCGATAATCACTGGGCCAAAGACGCTGTGGCAGCACTGGCTGCTAAGGGCCTGGTGGAAGGGTATCCCGACGGGACATTCAAAGGCGATCGGGCTGCTTCCAGGTGGGAAGTGGCCATGATCGTAGCCAGGCTCCTGGCCAAAATGGAGCAAGAGCACGCGACCTTCGCGACGAAGGCCGAGTTGGATGAGCTTCGCAAACTCGTGGAAGCGTTGAGGGAAGAGTTGACCGCTCTCGGCGTACGGGTGACGAATCTCGAAGAGAATGTGGAGCGACTTGACAAACGGGTGACCGAGCTCGAGCGTATCACGTTCTACGGTGAGATCAATACACGCGTGGTGGCGCAGCAGGTTTGGAATACGGGTTCAGGGGGACAGTTCAGTACTGCTCCGGGCACCACGGTTCCGACTCTGAACTACCAGCAGGCGGTCGGGGCCGCTACCGGTGCAGGTGGCGTAATTCCTGCTGGAAATGTGGCGGCAGGATTGCCGTTTAATCCATTCATCTTTGGTGTGTTGACCGCGACCGACTGGCGAGGGGGCCGCCCTTTCGTCACCGGAACCGGGTTCTCGACCGCGGCTTTGCTTGGGGTTCGTGTCAAGGTCAGCGATGACATTGACGCCAACGCCGAGTTTGTCGCCTACAGCAGCCAGGGTGATCAGGCGGTTGACGCTTACTATGGCGTAACCGCGCCATACCTGTCCAACGCGTTCAACGGAAATACCAATGCTTCTAATGGTACGGTAGGTGTTCAGTCGGCCAACCAGACTCCGTATACGCGGATGACTCTGGATAATCTGTGGCTTCGACACAACCCGAGCAAGACCGAGTTACGCCTTGGGGCTCTCAAGGACACTCGCTATGACTCAATTACCTACGTTCAACAGCTGAATCCCAACTACTACGGGCCTAAGTATCTCAATGGTTTTGGGATGCAGGTGAGGGGCGATGTGGCCCTGGATGAGGAAGAGGATATCATCCTCAAGTGGGAGGCGATGGGAACTCGCGTTGCCGATGGCAATTCCGGTATTCCCGCGCCTTTTGCGCCGATCGTCAATCCGGGGACTGTGGGGCAGGGCTACTTCACCCACGCTGAAGGCGGCAACGTCGCTGTGGCGTTTGATGAAGACCGTGGAATCGGTCGGATCAACTTCCTGCATATCGCTAATGAGGCTTCTGGTGGCGCGGCCCTGCAGGTCGGGTTGATTCAGGTGCCCAACTTCACTCTGAACTGGGTCAATCCGAGCGGATTTTTTGTAAATCAACTCGGAGGGGCTGCCAATCAGAATGTTTCGGGCATCGGAAGCGTGACGGACATCAGGCCCATCCCGGGGATCAATCTCCCCGGCTTGCGGCCGGATGGATCGATCGCGGCTTTCGCTGCGTTGGGTTTGCCGATTGCCGGCATTCCCAACGTGGGTGCTCTCGGTCCGCAAGACCAGACGAGCTACGGTCTGACGTTCAATTACACCTTCGACAACGAGTATGTTCCGTGGATTCGGGCCGAGTATTCTCACAGCGACTACAAGCCGCAGAAGAACTCGGCCTACAAGGCCAGCGGTAACGCTTTCCGTGTAGGGGTTGGTGCCTCGTTCCTGGACGAGTCGCTAGATGTTGAAGCGAACTACCTCTCGGTGGATGCTCGCTACGACCCGTTCATCATCCAGATTCCTCAGGTTGAGGGAATCTCGACGCCCCTGTGGCGCTCGCCCGACTTCAACTACTTTAACAGCATGTACTCGCTACATGATACCCAGGTGTACCCGCACAATCGCGAAGGCATTCGGGCGGCTCTGACCTGGCGATTTCTGCCGACCGGTCGGATTAGCCTGGACTATGGGAACTTGACCCAGAAACAGTCTTCACTGCAGGATGTTCGTTTCTCGGCTGGCTCGATCGCTCCCGGGACGCCGAATGTCAACGTTCTAGGCTATTCGCCCGGGTTCATTGAACCGGTGTTCGGTGGTTATCATCCGCTGACGTTTGCGCCCGCGGGCGGTAACGCTCTTGCAACTCCTCGCGAGGACAACAAGGGTAAGATGGAGCACTTCGGCATCGTAGGTGGTTACAAGTATCTGTTCGACGAGGAGAATTCCAATCGGGGCGTTCTCTTTTCGGGTGGGTTCCGTAACTACAACTGGTTCCGCAACTCCAGCATGTCGACTCTCCTTGGGGGCGCTGCTGGTCTTGCTGCCGAGAACCAGAATTTTGTGGATGTCACGAACCGTGGTTATCGCCTTGCGGTCGACTATGACGTGACCGATGACTTTACCGCCGGTGTCGGCTTTACCAATGTCGACATCTTCGGACATCTGGATCCTCTGGGCGTGTACAACGGTTTTGCTGCGGCTTCCGGAAACTCCCGTTATACGATCATCGATATCAACCAGAAGTATCCGGATCTCCGGCTCGTCTGGAATATCGAAGAGAACATGACCTGGGGTCTGGATGCGCGCTATGTCTGGATGCAGGATAACGTCGACCCGCGCGTGTTCGCGAGTCCTACCAATCCCAATTTCAACATCGCGTTCGGTCCTCAGTTTGGTACCCACCCTTATAGTTGGAGTGGTTTCCAGATCGCGTCCTCGTTTAGCTTCAAGTTCTAGATTCAGAGCTCGTCGCGGCGAGACAAAGAAGGCCTCCGCTAGAGCGGAGGCCTTCTTTTTCTGTCTGGTCCGCCGTGAGAGAAAAAAGAACGCCGTCGTTCACGGGACGACGGCGTTCTTTGCCTGGTGGTACGGCAGCCTGAAATCGCTAGCGAATGATGAACTGCTCCTCGGGTCCGGAGAGCCCGCCTCCGCTCCCTCCGCTGGCCTCGAGCAAGACCACGTTGACCCGAATTCGGGTCGAGACGGTGGTGCCAGGGGCGGTGATTTCGGTGCTGGTCTCCACCTTCGAGGCTACCAGTCGCCCCTGACGGTAGCCGAAGTTCGTGGTGCCGGTCGCATTGATCTTCTGCTCTACGCCCTCTTGCAACTGGATGGTCGTTGATGGGCAGGAAACCTTGATCACAGCCGTATCGTATCCGCTGACGTGTTCGAAGCCGCCCAGGGTGTAAGTATAGTGAAGGGTTACGTCCTTCTTACCAGCCGGGTTCCCCTCGTTGTCGTAGAGTGGAATTTCCATCTTGCTCTCGCCCGTCCAGTTGTCGTTGACCTTGAGCTGGTTTTCGGGGAACGCGGGCTGAGAGAAAGGGAACTCGACGCTGGTGCGCACAATGTCCCCATTCTTTTTCATGACGATCTGGATCGTTTGCCCTACTGAAGGGAGCGGGGCGGTCTGATTGTCTTTGCTGATCGTACCTTCCTGGATGGTGACGTCAACAGTCATTAGACCGTCAGGCGAGACGCCTTTTACGGCCTGAATCATAGTCATCTCGAGCACCGAGCGGCCTGATTCGGGAGGCTTGCCGTCTTCTTTGATGGTCTGCTCGGAGATCACCTCCGTCTTGTATCGGAGTGTCTCTCCTTCAAGCATCTTGTACTCTAGCGTGATGGTCTCACCGACCATATCGTACCTCCCTTTTGAACGCCCAAGTGGCGCAGTTTACCGCAAAGTGGCTCTATGTTCTCGTTGCTGCTTCTTTCTCCTTTGAATCTCTGGCTCGCCGACTCAAGAGGATTCAGTCTCATACGGGAGTAAACTACTGGCCGGTTGACCCTGCCGGAGGTTGACCTGGCCGCGCCAGTCGCGGTAAGAACCTCACGAGGGCGAGGCTCTTTGAGCGATTCCGAAGTTCAACTCGTGGAGAGATGCCTGGCAGGCGAGCAGTCGGCCTGGGAGGAGCTGTACCGAGCCTATCAGGGCCGGGTCCGTCAGATCATCGGCTGGAAGCGTTGGGGTTTCTCTGCCATTGAGGTGGAGGATGGCGTCCAAGAGGTCTTCCTGGAGCTGATCCGGTCGCTGCCCCGATTCCGCGGTGAAGCCACCCTGTCCACTTATTTGACCCGTCTGGCTCGGAATCGCTGCATTTCTCATCTTCGCCGGAAGACCGCCTTGAAGCGTGGCAAAGAGGAGCTTGGATACGCGCTCGAGGAGCGCCACAGCGACGAAGATACCCCTACCGCGCTTGCCGTCGAGGAAGGAATGGGTCCCGAGGAGACACTGATCTCCAAGGAATCGGCCGGCCACGTAGGGAGGGCGCTGGCGGCGCTCGGCGCGGAGTGTCGCGAGATTCTCCGCTTGCGCTACTACCGTCAACTGTCTTATACCGAGATCTGCGCGTCGCTCGACCTTCCCCTGGGCACCGTATGCTCGCGTCTAAAGCGTTGCCTTGGGAAGCTCAAGAATCTTCTGGAAGAGAAGGAAAGGGTGTGAGGTCCGCGTTCGACAAGTCGCCGTGCGTCAGTGCCTGGTCGATGATCGGGTTGAAGCCATTTGTCTCAGGGGCCAAGGAGAATTTGCCGGGCTGGGAATTTTTTCCCGGGCGGTTGCGACAGAACTTACAATCAACTTGCTCAGGTGACCGCCGTGAATTGTGATCGCCCCGACATAGCCGAAAAATTGGTGCCCTATGTGGAAGGTGCTCTGGGTGAGCCCGACCGCACCGAGGTTGCCGGTCATCTTCGACGATGTGCTCCCTGTCAGGACGAAGCTCGTCAGGTGAAAGAGTCCATTTTGACCCTGAAGGCAGCTGTTCGGACGGGAGTCTGGAAGGAGGTCCGTGAGCACCTTCCGGGCGATTGGCTGGCTCTGCATTTTGAAGACGAGCGAGCGCGTGAGGCCGGGTTCCTGCCCGGCTCAGGCCTGACCGACGAGCAAGCCAGGCAAGTGCGGGTACATCTCGCTGAGTGCCTGGATTGTCGTGAAGAATTGGCCATGTTGCGAGAGCTTGATGCCGAGCCTCTCGAGGAGACAGCTCAGGCCCCTCAGCCTCTCGCTCGAGCTCTTCGTCTTGAGATTGAGCGACTCTATCCCTCGCCGAGCCTTACCCACCGGCCCGCCTCGGAGCGTACGTTGGGTCTGGCTGATCGGCTCATGGCCTGGATCAATCCGAAGAGCCTGGTGATGGCCTCGCTTTGCATTGTGGCGCTTACCTTCAGCTACTCGCTGACACGGGGTGGCAGTAGCCCGGAACTGGCCAAGAATCCGGCCGCTTCCTCCAGCGAGGTCGCCATGCTCGATCAGGAAGCCGATCGAGCCGCCCCACCCAGTCGGAATTCGACTCCGGTTCAGTCTCAGAAGAAGGATGAGGGTGCGCTCGAGAAGCAGGCTCCTCGGCGTATAGACGAGCCCAAGAAGGAGAAGGATGAGGTTGCGCGCGAGAAGCTGGCTACTTCACGTGAAGACAAGCCCAGGCCAACTCCCTCCTCACCTTTGCGCGATGAGAAGCTCGCACAAGTTGAGCCCGAGGAAAGACGCACGGCCCGCGAATTGCCTTCTGCCGAGAGGGCGCGCCCCAGCGCTAAAACCGCTCAGCCCGTTCGCACCGCTTCAACTGCGACGGCTCCGCGTCCGGCTGCTGCCGCGACTGCAGTGAAACCGGCCGTTCAGAAGCCCATCGCGCAGGGGGTTGCCACGCCCGTCACTGTGAAGCCGGCAGCAACAACTTCAGCGGGGGAGCCCCAGACCCCCCCTGCTCCCCCGCCAATGATGGCCATGGAGGCTTCTAGTACCGCCACTGGCACGAAGGACGAGGGCGTGGCGACCGCCGAGCCAGAGGTTGTAGCCGCCGGGCCTGCCACGGGACCGGTTCCCAATGCGGTAACCGATCTGCGAGAGGAAGCAATCCCGGTCGCCACTCAATCCGAGGGTGCCGGGTCGGCCGCCCTGCCTCCGGCCGCAGGTGCTCCTGCCTCCGGTGGTCGGGTTTCGGTACCCGCCAGCGCCCCGGCAGCAACTCGTTCCAACAGTGTTCCAGCATCGTCTCGAGTCACCGGCGTGGTCAAGCCACCTGCGCCTGCGAGCATCCCGGTGCGCTCGCTTCCGGAAGACAAAGCTGCCGGTTATTCGGTTGCCTCCACCGCGCAGCCCACCCAGTCGATTCAGAAGACTCCGGCAGATGTTGCCCGTAAGCAGAGCATGAGCCGGAGCGTGGATGGACTTGCTGGCGAGCAGGTGGCCCTGAGCCGGCAGGCGGCTCTGGGTGCCAAGGCTCGCTCAGTTGCCCGTCAAGTCTCGGCCAACGCCTCGGTGCTGGTGGAAGAGCGCCCGGACGGCTCGGTGACCGTTACCGTTCGCCCTGACCGGCCCTTGAACGCTGACGAGAAGGACAGACTACGGCGCCTTCTTCGCAGCGAGTTGAATCTGGGCGAGGCCGATACGATCAGCATCCGCCAGTGAGCTCCGCTCTGGGCCAGCCTGTGCTGGAGGTTGCCAATCTGACCCGAGCCACCTTTCAGCGTGGCACGAGCATTTCGTTTCGGCTCTTTCCGGGTGAGGTGATCGGGGTCATCGGTCCGAATGACTCGGGGAAGTCCGAGCTGATGCTTGCTCTGGCAGGCCTGACCCGGCCCGAGGCCGGTACGATCTTGCTTAAGGGTCGTCCAGTCGGAAAGCAGACTCGCCACAGGATCGGCTTCGTGGGAGCTTCGCCCGGAGTTTACGAGGAGTTCAGCTGCGTCGAGTATCTCGAGTTCTTTGCCGAGAGCTTCCGGCTCGATGTCCACTATCGTCCCTACCTGATTCAGGAGGTTCTGCGCCTCTGTCGGCTGCAGGCTGCGGCCCACAAGTCGGTGCGCGATCTGAGCTACGCCCTGCGTCGTCGTCTAAGTCTGGCCAGGGCGGTGCTGCATAATCCGGCCCTGGTGGTCGTAGATGATTGCCTGAGCCGCCTGGAGCGCAATGAGGTGCGTGAAATGGTGGGAGTACTCTCCGAGATTCGTGCTCAGGGAAAGGTGCTGGTGCTCAGTTCCCCGCAGCTCTCGGAACTGGCAGCATTGTGCTCGCACTTGTGTATTTTGGTCACCAACCGCCCCCTGGCCTGCGGGGAGATTCGGTCGCTGATGCAGCAGATCACTCACTATCGGATGATGCAAGTTCAGTTTTTGCAAGGTTTGGCCGAGGCTGTGCGCCACCTGGAAACGTACCCCGGGGTCTTCCACCTGGCGGTCTCCACCCAGACGCATCACCTGGTGCGATTCTTGTTCAATGGAGACGACGATGCATTTCAGAAGCTTCTGGACGTGCTCAGTATGAACGGCATTCACGTCGTGTCCTATGCCGAGGACCATTCTTTCCTTGGCAAAATGCCCTGACGGAAGGCACACTGGTGTTCGTTTTTTGCCTCGAAAGTGGGAGGAGATTTCATTATCCTGTTGAAAAGCTTGCGCATTTAGGGGAAGAATTGAAGTTCCGTTCGCGGTGGTGCAGGCGAGTAGAAGCCAGACACGACCGCCTTCAGGCACTCAGGAGGAAGATTTGTTTGGAGTTCGGAAGGAGGTGTCGGTTGAGCGGCGTAGTGCGTTCCGCTCGGAAGTTTTTGACAATAATGGGAAAGCGAGGGTAACGTTCCGATGTCTTTGCGTCCGCTAGCGTCTCTGATGCTCCTGTCGGCGCTGATGACCGGCCTTCTGGTAGGTGGTCAGCCGGCACGCGCTGAGGACGACCTCGGTACGGTCAACAAGATCACAGAGTGGGGTCCTTACCGCTATAAGCTGTATCAGTACCCCTCTCGCACCACGAGCTTCTTCGTCTATCCGAGGAGCTACGTGACTTTCGATATTCATAATGCGAAGTACTGGATGATCGAGTCAGCTCGATTCGACTTTGTCCCCGACGGGATCAATGGGTGGGAGACTCTTTTCGGCGTTGGCTATCGTTCGCTGCGGCCGGAGAAGCTCCACATTTATTTCTATACTCCCGATATGAAACTTCTTGGTGAGCTCCATGAGTTTCGGTGTGGCCAGACCTACAGCATTCCCCGCGATGGAAACGATTATGAGCGCATCGTGGTTAAGATTGAGTGTGGCTCCGAGATGAATTGGGACCTCAAGATGTTGGTGTGGGATCCGGTCGATCCGGTTATCGCCGAGCCCATTCCGCAGGATACCTTCCGCCAGTAGTAACGGCTCCGGTTTTTCTGCACGAAGAGAGGCCCCTTCCAGGCAATCTGGATGAGGGCCTTTCTGCTTTTTCGATGTCTTTCTCTCTATTCTCGCGCTAGTAAGGTTTCATAAACAAAGGGAACGGCTCGGCGACTGATTACCATTCGAGCCCGATCTGCTGTTCCGAAGATCAAGGCCTCGATCCCCTGGAAGTCGGCCGGCCCGGTGAAACGGGCCCCGAACTGCCAGCGTGTCTTGGGTTCGTATCGGATGGTCAGCCTCTCAAGGACCAGCGCCCCTTCCAACTGGGACGAGGCCTTGACCGAATTGATGATTCCCTGGGCGAGTAGCGGTCCGTAGTCGCTCTCGAACTCGTGGACCACGAAGCTGGTAGCATCGAAGATTGAGCTGGCTTGAAAACCATTTTCGGAGCGGCCGAATACGGTAATTCTTTCCCCCTGGTGTAACTCGAGCCAGTTTCCGACCTGCCCCTCCTTGAAGAGCACCGAACCAGGGAGGATGCGGACGCGCAACGATCCCCTCGGACTCTCAAGCATCAGCTCTTTGCGCCCGGGTTGTACGGATCGGACGCGGCCCGAAACTTGCTCCAAGTTGTTCAGAGTCAGCCAGTTGATGTCCCCGGAGCTATCTAGCTTCAGGGTGAGGGTGTCTCCTCGGCGATAGCGCGTCCGGTCTCCGACCCATACCGCTCGGGGGTTGACGGGGATGGTCAGGCGCCTCCCGTCGAACGTGCGCAGGGTCACCGAGTGCGACGTGATCGTCAGAGCCACGCCTTCAAGCTGCTCGGGCCGAGCAGCCGCCGTGAGCATTAGCAGGGTGAGAAGGGTGCAGGCGAGCTTCAGACGCGTATCTGGCCGTCGCCGTCGATGAGATACTTGGTAGTGGTCAGCTCGTTTAATCCGAGCGGCCCGCGGGCGTGCATCCGCTGGGTCGAGATGCCGATCTCGGCCCCGAAGCCGAACTCCCCTCCGTCGGTAAAACGGGTGGAGGCATTGACGTAAACCGCACAGGCGTCCACCTCGCGTTGGAAGCGGCGCGCCACCTCGCGGCTGGCCGTGACGATCGCTTCGGAATGGGAGGTTCCGTGCCTGTTGATGTGCGCGATGGCCTCGTCGAGCCCGTCCACCACGCGCACCGCCAGGATCAGCTCGAGAAATTCCTTGTCCCAGTCGCTGTCACTGGCAGGGCGGGCCTCGGAGAGCAACTGGCAAGTGTTCGGACATCCTCGTAACTCGACGTCTTTGGCACTCAGACGCTCGCTCACCAGGGGGAGAAACCGCTCAGCCAGGGCACGGTGGACCAGCAGGGTCTCCAGGGCGTTGCATACCGCCGGGCGTGAGGTCTTGCCATTGTCCAGAATGTCGAGTGCCATCGCCAGGTTGGCATCCTCGTGCACATAAAGGTGGCAATTCCCCACGCCGGTCTCGATCACGGGTACAGTGGCCGTGGAGATTACCCGCTGGATCAGCTCGTGGCCACCCCGTGGGATGATGCAGTCGACCAGGCCGTTCATTGTAGCTAGCTCATCGACCGACTCACGACCTGCTTCGGCGACTCCCTGGATGGCTTCGGGAGGCAAGCCAACCTCCCGCAGGGCTTGCTGGAGCAGGTCTACCAGGGCCTGGTTGGAATGACGGGCAGATGAGGAGCCGCGCAGCAGGCAGGCGTTGCCAGCCTTGAAGGCCAGGCCGCTGGCCTCGACGGTGACATTCGGACGGGCTTCGTAAATCATTGCCAGCACACCCAGGGGGACTCGCAAGCGGCGGATTTCCAGGCCGTTAGGGCGAGTCCACCCTTCCATCACACCGACGGGATCGGCCAGGCGCATTACTTCTTCAGTACTTACGGCCATCGCCTCGATGCGCTGCGGGGTGAGCCGCAACCGGTCGAGCAGGGCGGCGCTCATCTGTTGCTGCTGTCCCGCTTCCAGGTCACGCTGGTTGGCTGAAAGAAGGGCTTCGCGCGAGGCCCGCAGCCTGCTGGCCATGGTAGCCAGGGCGGTGTTTTTCTGGCCGGTGCTCAGGGTGGCCAGCTTTCGGGCGACTTCTCTGGCCCGCACGGCCTGCTCACGGACGGGGCTGAGCTTCAGCATGGTTGGACCTCCTTGGCGCGAGGTTGGCGATGAATCATGAGATTGTCGCAGTGAATGACCTCGGGCGAGCCGCGCCTGCCGGTTGATTCTGCGACCGCCCGCTGAATCTCCTCGCTGCTCAGGTTGGTGAGTCCCCGACCCAACTCAAGCTGGTCTGGGCCCACCAGGGCTACCAACTCCCCCATTTGGAACTGGCCTACCACCTCTTGAATTCCCACCGCAAGTAGGCTCTTGCCCCGAGAGGTCAGGGCCCGCGCGGCCCCTGCGTCGATGCGCAATTTCCCCTTGCAGCTGGCAGCAGCCAGCCAGCGCTTCCGCCCACCCAGCCGCCCGCCTTCCTGCTCGAATGTTGTTCCCAGCTCCTCTCCTTGGACGAGCCTGATCAAGACATCGTCCTCAGTGGCGGCTGCGATCACCATGCGAGTTCCGAAATCGAGCGCCGCCCGGGCAGCCTCCAGCTTGCTCAGCATCCCTCCGGTGCCTCCCGCTGAGAGGCTGGAGTCGACCAACTGCAAGACCTCGTCAATGCGCTGGACCCGGCGGACGACCTCGCCGTTGTTGCCCAGAAGACCTCGCGTCTGGGTCAAATTGACCACCAACTCGGCGTCGACCAGTCCGCCCACCAGAGCAGCCAGGATATCGTTGTCGCCAAACTTGATCTCGTCCGTCGAGACCGAGTCATTCTCGTTGATGATGGGCAGAATCCCTGCTTTTAACAGGGCTTGCAGGGTGTTGCGGGCGTTGAGGTAGCGCTCGCGCGCGTTGAGATCGTCGCGGGTGAGCAGAACCTGGGCCACCGGGATGTTCAGTAGTTCGAAGAGGCGTTTGTACATGTGCATCAGCTCGACCTGGCCCAGGGCGGCCAGGGCCTGTTTCTGGGCCATCGTCTCTTCACCCCGGGGTTTGAAGCTGGCCCGCCCCAGCCCAACTGCCCCTGAGCTGACCAGGATGACCTCGCACCCCTGGCTGCGCAGGTGTGAAATTTGGCGCGCCAGCGGCATGAGTACTTCGCCGTTGGCGTAACCATCGGGATGAAGCACAACCCGAGTACCCACTTTGATCACCATTCGCATTTGGGTCACATTTCGACCCGGTCAAGCAGGGCCCCCCTTCGGGCCGTGCAAAACATCCCCCGATGAGCCTGCGCGAGCTTTGGACCCTGCTGGGAGTGGGGATCGAGAACAGCCTCTACAATGCTCGGCTCAACCTGCGCGAAGCGGCGCTGCTGGGACGCTCGGCCTGGTGGTGGCGCCTGAAGAGCGGACTCAACCTCAGCTATCTCCTCGATCCGCCTTTCATGGTCTGTCGGCGTGAGCTGAAGTCCTCCGGTTTGCCTCAAAGCGATGTGACGTTTGGTGAGACGCCGCTTCTAACCGCTTACCGGTTGCTGGGCGATCTCTCCATCGGCCCTGCGGACACGGTGGTGGACCTGGGATGCGGGCGGGGCCAGACGCTGCTGCTGGCTGCGCTGGCTTTCGGGTCCCGAGGCGTGGGGTTGGAGGTGCTGCCCACCTTCGTGGATCGGGCCCGCTGGCTGGCTCATTCGCTGGGGGTGGAGGACCTTGTGAGCTTCGAAAGACGCGACTTTCGCCCTGGCCCGCTCCCCGAGGGGACCATCTACCTTCTATCGGCTACCTGCCTGGAAAACGAGTCCTGGAAGCAGGTACAGACCACGCTGGTGGAGGCCCCAGCCGGGGCGCGCGCATTGGTGGTCTCAAGTCCGCTGCCCAGGTTGTGCTGGGAAACGGAGTGGGTGAGACCGGTTGAATATAGCTGGGGCGTGGCCCAGACTTACTTGCAAAGAAGGCTGGGACCGCCGCCGCTGAAGAGTCGCAAGAGAAGATCCAGGCCTGATTACTAATGTGCTCGCACTTTGGTTTTGCACATTAGCACAATCTGACGAACGCGCCGGAACTTCGTTCCAGCGCGTTGTAAAGTACAAGACCAAAGGCCTTGCACTTTAGCCCTCGGAAGAAGCTGCCGGGACTTCCTCGGCCGGTTCGGCTTCTCCGGCTGGTGGCTCAGTTACCGGGACGTCTTTCAAGTTGTCGCGCAAGTTCTCGAGAAGTGCTTTGCGATCCTCGATGTCGCGTGGATAGACCACCACGGACGAGCGGATGCGGCCAGGGAACTGCTCGCCTGTATTGGGCTCTGTGAAGCTCAGGCGAGCGAAGGCCTCGGCGATTTTTCCCGAGGCGACTCGGGCACCTTCATCCGAGGTTTCGGGCAACACGTAGAGGAGTTGCTGGCCCCAGCGAACACCTACATCCACCTGGCGGGTTGTCTTGGCCGACAGGCGGGCCAATGCTTTGAGCACCACGTAGAGCATGTCGGGTTTGAGCTTCTCGGGCATTATCGGCTCGAGTAGGAGTAGCGAAAGGTCGCGACCAAAGCGCCGCGCCCTGGACATCTCGTCTTCCAGACCCTCCTCGAGATACTCCTCATGGAGCAGGTTGGTCAGGTTATCTCGCCGACTCGGCACGCTTTAACTCCCCTCCACCCGATTTCGGTTTAGCAGACCCACAGGGCCTCTTCTCCGAGCAGGGAGTGGACCTCACGTTCGAGCCCCGTCCCTTCCCTGGCGGTGAAGGGGGCCGAGAGCATCATGATGGTCTCTCCCTGCGGGCTCGTCAAATGCAGATATACTTCTCTATCTCCGCGATTGCGCTGGATGATATCTCGCAGCCGCGGAAGCGACTCGCTCTGGAACATCTGCACACGAATGTGGATTCCGGTTCGATTGTCGGTAGATTGAATCCCATTACGTTTTGCTTCAGCCCCTGCGAGGCGCTCCAGACAAAGGATCGACTCGGCCTGGACTTTCACCTCCTCGCCGGGATTTTCCTCCTCTTCTGCATCCTGGCGCCGCTGGCGGGTCTCGGTGGTGCCCTCGACGAGCAGCATCGCTCCGTCCTGCAAAAACGTGCCAAACTTTTCGTAAGCCTGCGGTCGAAGGCTCACCTCGATAGAGCCGGTGAAGTCCTCCAGTTGCACGAATGCCATGGTGGTCTTGAAGCGTGTGACGATCTTGCGGACTGAGGTGACAAGTCCCCCGATTCTGACCTTTGCCCCGGTTTCCACCGAGCCCAACTCAGCGATCACGTGGCTGGCACGGGATTTTAGAGTATCCTTCACCTCCGAGAGCGGGTTGTCGGACAGATAGACGCCCAGCATCTCCTTCTCCCAGTTGAGCAGGGTCTTTTTGTCCATCTCAGGGCACTTCTTCGGGCCCATCTGGGCAAAGCTGACTTTGCTCTCCCCGATGGAGTCGAACAGCCCGAACTGTCCGCTGGACTCATCCTTGGCCAGGCGCTGGCCATACTCGATGCAGGCATCCAGGTTGTGGAGCAGGGTGGCGCGGGACTCACCAAACGAATCGAGCGCGCCCGCTTTGATCAGCCCTTCGAAGATGCGCTTGTTGCATACCCGCAGGTCGACTCGAGCGCACAGGTCCGCCAGATCCAGAAACCTGCCGTTCTCCTGGCGTGCCTGGAGCAGGTTCTCCACTGCTCCTTCACCCACATTGCGGATGGCCGCAAGACCCCAGCGGATGCCAGCTGGCACCACCGAGAACTCCACCATCGACTCGTTGACGTCGGGGGGAAGTACCGGGATACCGCTCTGATTGCATTCGGCGATGAAGAAGCTGACTTTCTCAATGCTGGAGACCACGCTGGTCAAAAGGGCGGCCATATACTCCTGACGGTAATTGGCCTTCAAGTAGGCGGTCTGGTAGGTGACCACGGCATAGGCAGCCGAGTGCGACTTGTTGAAGCCGTAAGCAGCGAACTTTTCCATGGTCTCGAAGATGTCCGCCGCCACCTTCTTGTCCACACCGAGCCCCACCGCGCCCTCGGTGAAAATCTTGCGGTGCTTTTCCATCACGTCGGCCTTCTTCTTGCCCATGGCTTTGCGCAGCCCGTCGGCCATCGCCATGGAGTAGCCGGCCAGTACGTTAGCCGTCTGCATGACCTGCTCTTGATAAAGGAAGAAGCCGTAGGTCTCCTTGAGGATTTGCTCGAGTCGTGGATGGGGATAGACGATGGTCCCGCCCTTGCCATGACGGCGCCGGATGAAGTCGTCCACCACCCCGCCCTGCAGGGGGCCTGGTCGGTAGAGGGCCAGGAAGGCCACGATGTCAGAGAATTTGTCAGGCTTGAGCTGCTTGAGGTAGCGTTTCATGCCGTCGGATTCAAGCTGGAACACCCCGTTTGTATCCGCTTCCGAAAGGAGTTGGTAAGTTTTGCGACATTTCTCTTCCAGGTCGTCGTGGTTCAGAGCTGCCAGGTCGAGCTTCTCACCCCGCGAGCGCTCGATGATGCGCAGGCAGTCGTTGATGACGGTCAGGTTGCGCAGGCCCAGGAAGTCCATCTTGACCAGTCCGACTTCGGCCACGTCGTTCATGTCGAACTGGGCCACAACCTCGTCGCCGTTCATCTTTTGCAGAGGGACGATGGTCGCGAGTGGTTGGCTGGACATCACCACTCCGGCGGCGTGAATACCGGCGTTGCGGGCCATGCCTTCGACTTTGAGGGCCTGCTCGATCAGCTTGCGGGCAGTCTGGTCCTGGTCGTATAGGGATTTGAATTCGGGCGTCTCCAGCGCCATCTTGAGATCGACCCCGGGCCCGGCGGGCACGGTCTTGGCGATTTTGTCCACCTCTGGTAGGGGAACGCCCATGACCCGCCCGATGTCGCGGATGGCGGCCCGAGCCTTCATGCGTCCGAAGGTGATGATCTGGGAGACATATTCGTGGCCGTATTTCTCGCGCACGTAGCGGATGACTTCCTCGCGTCGCTCCACGCAAAAGTCGGTATCGATGTCGGGAAGCTCGGTCCGCTCGGGCGAGAGAAACCGCTCGAACAGGAGGGCATGCTTGAGTGGATCGAGCTGGGTGATGCCGGTCAGGTAGGCCACCAGCGAGCCGGCCGCCGAACCGCGTCCCGGGCCCACGGGGATGCCGTGGTCGCGGGCGTAGCGGATGAAGTCCCAGATGATCAGGAAGTAGTCCGGAAAACCCTTGCCGATGATGACCTCGAGCTCGGTCTCCAGGCGCTGCAGGTATTCCTCACCCGGATTCTCGGTGCCAAAGCGCCACACGAAGCCATCGCGACAGAGTTGGCGTAGCATCTGGTCACTGGTAATCCCTTCCGGGCAGGGGAACCTGGGCAGATAAACGGTGGAAAGGTCCATCTCCAGATTGCAGCGCTCGGCCACCATGAGAGTGTTGCTCAAAGACTCGGGCAAATGGCCGAAGCGTTGGGACATCTCCTCGTAGCTCTTGAGATAGAACTCGGGAGCGGCAAAGCGCATGCGATTCGGGTCGTCAAGGGTCTTCCCAGTCTGGATGCAGACCAGGGTATCCTGCACGGAGGCGTCGTCGCGGGTGAGGTAGTGAGCGTCGTTGGTCGCCACCAGAGGCAGATCCATGTCGCGAGCCAGGCGGATCAGCTCGTGATTGGTCTTGTGCTGCTCGTCGATGCCATGGTCCATGAGCTCGACGAAAAGATTCTCGCCAAAAATATCGCGCAACTCGCCAAGGCGCCCTCGCGCGCCCTTCAGGTCGTCTTCCAACAGGGCGGCGTTGACTTCGCCCCGCAGACATCCGGTCAGGGCCACCAGCCCTCTGGAGTGCTTCTCGAGCCGGGCTCGGTCAACCCGGGGCTTGTAGTAGTAGCCCTCCAGGTGGCCGGCGCTGACGAGTTGCAGCAGGTTGCGGTAGCCTTCCCGGTCCTGGGCCAGCAACGTGAAATGGTAGGGGCGGTCGTCTTTTCGGGCTTCCTTGTCGAACATTGTGCGCTGCGAGACGTAGACCTCGCAGCCGATCAGTGGTTTGATGCCGGCTTTCTTGCAGGCTTTGTAGAACTGCAGAGCTCCGTACATCACGCCATGGTCGGTCATTCCCAGGGCCGGCATGCCCAATTCTACGGCCCGCCCCACCAGGTCGGGAATGCGGTTACAGCCATCGAGCAGGCTGTACTCGGTGTGACAGTGCAGGTGAACAAACGAACTCACAGGCCTACTCCTCGAGGGGTCTGGAAAAATTTTCCTCAGCCCGGCCCGAACCCCTTCCGAACGCGCGTGCTGTTGCGCAACGGTAACATTCCATCAACCCTCACGAGGTCGATTTCGAGCTACTCTCTCGTCCTGGAGGACCCTTTGAAGATTGCGCCGCTCATCCAACCGGCCCGGGTCATCAGTCAGCCCCTTCGGGCTGGCGCAGGTATCCCTTTGGCGGCCGAGGTCTCTTCTACGAGCGGTTTTGACCTGGCCCGCATACTTGCCGAAACGGCTCCCAAGGCTGCTTCTCTGGCTTCCAAGATGAAGCACGAGTTCGTTGAGGGTGAAGTGCTGGTCAAATTGCACCCGGGCCTTTCCGCTCAAGACCTGGGCGGTTTCACGGGCGATTACGGAGCCAGCGTTATCAAGCAATACCAGATTCCCGAGGCCATGCGAGACAGGATGCAGGGCGAACTGCTGCGGTTGCAGCTCGCACCGGGAATGACTACAGCCCAGGCCCTGGCGGCCATGGAAGCCGACGGTCGGGTCAGTTACGCTGCCTCAAATGACATTGTGACGGCCACCGCCGAGGAGCCGGCCCCGGATTGTCTCCGGTGCGCCCCGCCCGAAAGCCAGCCCACAGAGCCACGTCTACCCAACGACCTTGATTCTCGACAGTGGGCTCTCTCCAATACCGGTCAGACGGGTGGTACCGCCGGGGCCGACATCGGTGCCCCGATGGCCTGGGGCATCTCTACCGGAAAGCGCCAGGATGGGCCGATTATCGCCCTGGTCGACTCGGGAATCGACTACAATCACCCCGACTTGAACGCCAACATGTGGCGCAACCCCGGCGAGACTGCCGACGGGCAAGACAATGACGGTAACGGGATCGTGGACGATGTCTACGGGGCCTGCTTTCATCCCCACCACGGCGATCCGATGGACGACAATCGCCACGGCACCCACATCGCTGGCATCATCGCTGCTGACACCAACAACGGCCAGGGGGTGGCTGGCGTAATGTGGGAAGCCCGCATGATGGGGATCAAGTTCCTTGAAAAGAGCGGTCGGGGCAAGATTTCCGAGGCCATCGAAGGCATCCTCTACGCTACCGAGAAGGGGGCTCGGATCACCACTCAGGCCTGGGGCTCCACGGTACACAACCAGGCACTTTTCGAGGTGCTGGGAGCCTCTCCGGCCCTGCATATCTGCGCTGCTGGCAATGATCGTCAGGACAATGACGCCTTTCCGATCTACCCGGGGAACTTCGACTTGCCCAACATGATCACGGTGGCTTCCTCCACGCACGAGGGCAAGCTCTCTCCCTTCAGCAATCGAGGCCAGAAGACCGTGCACCTGGCCGCTCCCGGCCTGGAGGTCTATAACACCGTGCTGAGCGGGGACTACAAGTCACTGGGTGGCACGGCCGCGGCGGTGGGTCACGTAGCTGGGGTAGCCGGCTTGATCGCGAGCCGTTGGGCTGACTCGAGCAACGACCAGATCAAGACCAGAATTCTGAGTGGAGTCACCCCCCTGCCTGGTAACGAGGCTGACCGGGTGGCTACAGGGGGTGTCCTGAATGCATACCGTTCGCTGGAAGAGGACAGTGTGGCTCCCGGCCAACCTGCCGGACTGCGCCTGGAGCAGTTAAGCAATCGCGGGTTCAAGCTGGGCTGGACGGCCATGGGGGAGGATGGCTGCGCCGGCGCCCCTGCCACACGCTACGAGCTTCGTTACTCTACCTCGCCCATCGAGGAAGAAGGCGGGATCGACTTTGACCTCGCTTCTCGCTCGGGCGTTTCGCTGAGTCGTCCCGGGGCGGTAGGAAGCCGCGAGCAGGGCAGCGTGACCCTCAGTCCTTCGGGCGCCAATCGGCGGCTGAACGTCGCTCTGGCCGCGGTGGACAACGTGGGCAATCGCTCCACCCTGGCGCGCACTATCGTGGACGTGCCCGGAGTGCCGGTAGTATTTGAGGAGCAGTTCGAGGGCGGCTCACAGGGCTGGATCGCTGAGGGAACCTGGGCCATGGTCGACCTGCCCGGGCGGGGCAAAGTGTGGACTGATAGCCCAGGTGGGTCGTATCAGGACTCGCGCAACGACAGCCTGACTTCGCCCTGGATCCCCCTCCGGGGCTGGCGCGACTGCAAGCTTCACTTCGAGTCCCGTCACACCATCGAGAAGCAGCATGACGGCTGCAAGCTGGAGGTCCGCTCTAAAGGCGGATCCTGGGTCGAGCTGGCCAACTTCGACGGTCATTCGGACTGGACCAACCGTGAGTTTGACCTCTCCTCATTGAGCGGGAAGGAGATCCAGGTGCGTTATCGTCTGCAAACCGATGATTCACGCACATCGGATGGCATCTATGTGGACAACTTCGTGATCACCGGCCGCAAGACCACCGAGGAGGAGCCGCCTGCTTCCTGATGGCCTGGATTTTCGGGTATGGCTCCATCATTTGGAATCCCGGGTTTCCCTACCTGGAGCGCTCACTGGCCCGGGCCGAGGGCTGGAAGCGCCGCTTCTGGCAGGGTTCCACCGACCATCGCGGGGTGCCCGAGCAACCTGGTCGGGTGGTAACCCTGGTGCGTGACCGGCGCGAGACCTGCGTGGGAATGGCCTATCGGGTCGACCCGGCCCAGGCAACCCAGATATCTGAACGGCTCGACTACCGAGAGAAAGGCGGCTACCGACGCCTGGAAGTGAGGCTGCAGCTGGTCGATCGGCATCAGGTACAGGCTCTGACCTATGTGGCCCGGCCGGGCAATCCTGATTATCTTGGGGCCGATCGGCCGCAGGTTCTGGCCCGTCAGATCCTGCAAGCGAGCGGGCCCTCGGGCCAGAACTGGGACTATCTGCAGCGGTTGGCCGGGGTATTGCGCGACCTGGGCGTACACGACCCCCACGTTTTTCGCCTGGAAAGCTTGTGCCAGCGCCTACTCGGGCGCGGGTAAGCGCAGGTAGGCGCCCTGACGCAGCTCAATCAGGTAGACCGGTCTTCGACCATCCTGGTGTCCCGGACTGAAGGCGCCAGTTACCCCCTGAAACGTGCGGGTGGCAAGGTCCGCCCGAATTCTGGCCCGGTCGCCCTGGCCTTGCTCCAAGGCCTGGATGGTCACGTTAAAGGCGTCATAGGCGGCCGCCTCGCGGTGACCGGGCTTGAAGTTGAAGAGCTTCTGGAACTCGCTTGAGAAGCGGGTCACCTCGGGCAGGGCCGAGTCGGGGTCAAAGGGAGTCGACATCAGGAGGCCGTCCAATTCGGGCGTCCAGAGCTCGGCGAGGGTGGAGTTGTAGGGCGCTACGTGGCAGGCTACCAGCGTTTTGAGTCCGGCCTGACGCAGTTTGCGGGTGAATGCTGCCACCAGGGTGGCGCGATAGTCGGCCAGAAAGATGCAGTCGGCCTGCGAGGACTTGATGGTCCGAATCTGTCGCGAGAAATCGGGATCTGCCAGATTGAAGGTGATGCTCAAGACAACCTTGCCACCCTGGGCTTCGAGCTGTTGCTGGAACTCCTGGGCCAGCGAGGCGCTCAGACGGCTCTCCTCATCCACCAGCACGGCGGCTCGCTTCAGGCCTAATTGAACCGATCGGGCTGCCAGCACGTCAATGCGCTTCTTATGAGTATCTGCCACAGTGAAGACGTAAGGCCCAATGCTGGCCACCCGGGGGTCGGAGGCCAGGGGGGAGACCATGGGAAAGTTGGCCACGTTCAGGAAGGGAGCCAGCGCCAGGGTGCGTTGACTGTCGAATGGACCGATTCCGGCCGCATAATCGCTTTGCTGGGAGACCTGCTGGGCCTGCTCGAGGCCCCGGTCCACCAACGACCCGTCGTCGAAAACATCCAGAACCACTGGCTGATCGGGGTGAGCAGCGTTGTGGTGGCGCTGGGCCAACAGCAAACCGTGCAGGATCTGATAGCCGTCCCGCCCGGCAGAGCCGGTGAGCGAGGTTAGCACGGGTAGACGCACAACCTGCCGACCACCGGAACGGGCGCGAGCGTTCTCGATCAGGATGCCCAGGGCCGCCTCTTCTGGATGGTTGGTGGCCTCGGAGACGAGGGTCTGCAGCACCTTGTCAAACCGGCCCTGGTCGTAAAGGGCCTGGCCTGCCTCGCGGAGGGCTGAAGTGGCCAGAAATCGCTCGTAGGCGTCGTGTAACTCGGGAGGCGGCTTTTCTTGACCCATGCGAGCCATCAGGAGCAAAAGCCCGGACAGCACGGCGATGGTGGCCAGGGCCAGCATCCCCGCGAGCCAGATCGGTGCCTGGCGCCGCCGCCTTTCTCGTCGGTTGCGGCGACGCAGTACGGTCGCCCGCGGCTCGATGACCTCCAGGGCCGAGCGCATGGCTGCGATCAGGTCGCCGGTATTAGCGTAGCGGTCTTTGGGCTCGGGCTCGAGACAGCGGTTCACGATGGCCATCGTGGCCGCGCTAAGGTCGCGTCGGTGTTGCTCGATGCGATTGGTGCCGTAGTTAGGGCTGGGGTGCTTGCCGGTTAGGGCGAAGTAGAGCGTGGCTCCCAGTGAGTAGACGTCCGAGCGGGCGTCGGTCTGGTGCAGATCCTCCCACAGCTCGGGGGGAGCGTAGCCGGCCGAGCCCGAGGCGTGGGTATCGCGCCGCTTGTCAGGTCGATAGTAACGTGCCAGCCCGAAGTCGACAAGCTTTACGTGCCTCCCGCCCTCGCACACGATCACGTTCATGGGCTTGAGGTCGCGGTATATGATTGGGCGCTCCTGCCCGTGCAGGTAGTCGAGCACGAGGGCGATCTCCAGTCCCCAGCGGAGCGCGTCGGCTTCAGATACGGGGCCCTCCTTTTGCACCAGGTGCAGGAGCTCGGGGCCTTCGACATACTCCATCACCAGATACTGCCGATCGCCGTCCACGAAGTAGTCGATCAGCTCGGGCAGTTGGCGGTGGCGCAGAGTGCTGAGCATGGCCGCCTCCTGCTCGAAGCTCTCGCGGGCCTGGGCGGCCAGGGCCGGGTCGGAGCAGAGCATCTCCTTGAGAGCCCATCGTTTACCGGGCAGGCGCAGGTCTTCGCAGAGGTAAACTACCCCCATCCCGCCCCGCCCCAGGACGCTGAGGATCTTGTAGCGTTGCTGCAGCAACTGGGGTCTTGTGCTCAAGCTGCTAGCAGTTTCTGTGAGACCAAGGGGGGGACCTCTGTACCTGCTTCAGGCTACGGGAGACTCGCGCGGGCGGCAGTCAACCATCTGGCAACCGGTGACCGAGGTGCCTACAAGGCTGTGCAAAATCTTTTCGGCAGCTTGCCTGCCGGCCTGCAGGGCTCGGGCGCGGTCTTCTGCTTCGACCGTTACCTGAACCAGCGACTCATCCGCCCCCGGTCCGCCCTGGAGTTGGTAGGTGATCACCCACGGCTTTTTCTTGCGAAACAGGCTACCCATGGACCAGACTTACCTTGTCCGTGCCCGCTTCGAGCTCGAGTCGCACCAGCGTGGCGCCAAGCTCGGGATGGCGCAACAGAAACTCGGCCAGTGGGCGTACGATCAATGTCTCCACGGCACGCTGCAGGGGACGCGCGCCGTACCGATGATCGTAGCCACGCCGGACCAAAAGCTCCAGGACCTCGAGGGAGGGCTCCAGCCGGATTTCCCTTTGCTCCAGGCCCCGACGCCGCTCGAGTGCCTTGAGCTCATTGCGGGCCAGTTGAGCGATCACGTCCCGTTCAAGGGGCTCGAACTGCACCAGCGAGTCGATGCGATTGTAGAATTCGGGACGGAAGAAGGTCATGGCAGCCGAATCGTAGCTGCCTCGAACGTTTCGAGGCGTCAGCCCCGCCTGGCGCAGGCTCTCGGCTCCCAGGTTGCTGGTCATAATCACCACGGCGCTGCGAAACCAGGTGGAGCGCCCGAAGGCGTCGGTCAGGCAGCCCTCGTCCATGACCCGGAGCAACACGTCAAAGACTTCGGGATGGGCCTTCTCGATTTCGTCCAGCAGCACCAGTGCGAAGGGTTGGCGCCGAAGCTCGCGCACCAGTCGAGAGGGCTGGCCCGAGAGGTGACCCAGCAATCGTTCGGATGCCTGGCTCCCAGCGTACTCGCTCATGTCCAATCGCACCAGTCGTTCCTCGCCGGAGGCCCCAAAGAAGGTCCGGGCCAGGGTGCGGGCCAACTCAGTTTTGCCGACCCCGGTTGGGCCGCAGAACAACAGAACCCCCAGCGGGCGCTCAGGGTCGTTCATGGAGGCCTTGAAGGTGGTGACAAGGTCGGCCGCCACCTGGCAGGCGGCCGGCTGTCCGACCACCTGGGACTCCAATTCGGCCAGCACGGCTTCGGCCTCCAGAGGCAGGTCGTCGCGCAGGAAGACCTCAGGCAGCCCGGTACGCTGGCCGAAGTGGCGCAGCACTGAGCCGCGATCCACTCGGGGATAGTTCTCGGCCAGCTCGCGCATGAAGCTTGCTCCGGCGCCCGGGAAGGCGCGATAGGGAGCAAAGCGGGCAAAGACCCGATAGACATCTCGCTCCACGCCCGGGTCGAAAGCAACCCGAGTCTGTTGCTCGAGCAAAGCGGTAACCTGCTGCAACACTTCGATGGTCTCCGAGGGGCCGAGAGTCGGCACTGGCAGCACTTGAAACAGGTCAACCAGGCCTGGTAGCAACCGCCGACAGGCCTCCAACTCGTCCGGGCTGGCTTCGGCCACCAGCTGCAATTCTCCGCGTTCGAGGTAAGGAGCCAGAAAGGCGGCCACACTGCTCGAGGGCTGCGCCCCGCCGATGCGCACCAGATCGAGAAGGTTTTCCACGCACAGAATTCCGTGGCAGCGGGCCAGGTCTGCGATCAACGCCTCGCAGCGCTCTTCCCATTGGCCCAGGTAGCTCATGCCCGCCACCAGTCGCCCGGCCGAGGTCAGCCAGAGCGAGAGTTTGCGATGGCGGCGGGCGGCTTCCAGCACCACAGCCGTCTTGCCCGCCCCCGATGGGCCCACCAGCAGCACGCTGGCCTGCTGGTCACTCACTCGCTGCTCTAGCTCGCCAACGACGGTTTCTCGGCCATACGCACGCGAAAGGCGATTCTTGAAGCTGGAGGGACCGAGTCGGTCGGCCACCGCCTCCAGAGCCTGGTAACTCGGATCAGGCGCTCTCTCCTCGACCCGGCGCACCCGCACCGCGATTCGGGCGAGCTCTAATCGGGGCGGCAGGAGGTGGCGCAGCAACTGGCCGGGTGTCTGGCCGGCGAGCCTGTCCTGCACATAGTGTTGCACCAGCTCTTTCAGGTCGCGGCCTTCCTGATAGAGAAACTGGAGCTCCAGCGTGGGCAGCGTGGCCATCCACAGGCCGCTTTCGTGGGGACCGTAAAGACAACCAAAGCGCATCTCCACCGGGGGATCGACCGGGAAGACCCGGCCATCCAGTTGATACTCTGCCCGCAGCTTGACGGCCACGCTGGTCAAGCTGACCTGGTCCAGCTCCGGGCCGGGCAGCCAGGGCTGGCTGCGGTGCAGAAAGGTCAGGTAGTCTTGCAACTCCCCAAGGGCCTCGGACTGGGTAGCGCGCACGGCGACCACCCCGGGCTCTTCGGCCAGCACCGCCGTCACCAACCCGCTGGAGTGGCTCCAGGTGGCCGCCGGATAGTGGTAGATGCGGGCCATCAGGCTAGCTCCAGCGGCAGGCCAGCCAGCCAGATATGCTTCAGAGCCTCCGGCCCCAGAGGGCCAGGGTGGAACAGGCCGGTTGCCAGGTCCAGTACCCCCGAGGGAGAATAAAGGCGCACCACTCTGGCCGAGGAGCCGACGCGTGTGGGAGCGATCCCCTCCGGTCCGACCATCAGGTGCAGGCCCTGCTCTCCGTCGAGAAGGGGGGTGTTGCCCACTTCCAGCCGACCGGGGCCCAGCCGAAGCACTTCCTCAAGCTGGAGGTAGGCCTTCTCCAGCATTTCAGTTTGGGGCCCGCTTAACTCGAGGATGGTGGTCTTGCGAATTCGGCCAACCTGGGCGATGAGGGCGGCCGTGGCCAGCCGGTCACGCTCCAGCGCCTGCTGCTCGCGCTCCTTAAGCGGGCTCAAGCTCTGACCCAGCTCTTCCAGGGCTGTCAGCAGGTCGTTGCGGCGCCAGAGGGCCTCCACCTCCTCGATGCTCAGCTCGGCCAGCGGGGGAAGCTTGCGCTTGCCCGGGTGGCGGAGCTTGGCCTCCAGCGCCCGCAGGAGATCCTGCAGCTCAAAGTATATCAGGGCCTGATCATCCAGATCCTCCTGCGAGATCCGGCCGGTCGGACCCAGGCTGGTCAGGCGGGCCCGGGTGGCCTCCAGCAGGGGGTCCAGCGAGCCCCGGGGCTGGCGCCGCGGTGTCACCAGGGTGAGGGCCGCCACCTCGATCTCCAGCTGCGGGCCGAGCCGTACCGAGGTCGGGAGGTCGGGTGGCATCGCCGCCAGCCGGCGGGCCACCTGAGCGGCAACTTCGCGTTCCAGGCTGCGCTTTAGGGCACGCGCCCCCAGGCGGGGGTCAAAACCCATGTCGACGATGCGCTCGCGGGCCAGTGGATGGATCTCGAGCAGACACTGGCGGCGCACCAGTCCGTCGCGGTTGAGCAGTTTCTGTAGTAAACGGTCGGCCAGCCAGGCCAACTCGGTTCGATCGAGCCGGTCGAAGGGGATGACCTGATCGATTCGGTTGAACAGCTCGGCTGGAAAGTATTCCCGCACCGCTTTGAGGTAGGTCAACTCATCCTGCTCGGCCTGACTGCGCAGCCCCAGGCTGCGAGATACTTCGCGAGCTCCCAGATTGGAGGTCATGATCAGGATGGCCTGGGTAAGGTCGGCAGTGCGCCCGAGAGCGTCGGTGAGCCGGCCGTCTCCCAGGACCTGGAGCAGAAGGTTGAGGGCGTCGGGGTGTGCTTTCTCGACTTCGTCCAGGAGAACGACCGAGAAAGGCTGTCGACGCAGGGCGGCGGTCAAAAGACCGTCCGGATGACCTGAGCTGCCCACCAGACGGGAGACCGCGTCGTGGCCCACGAACTCGTTCATGTCCAGGCGGACCAGACGGTCTTCGTTCCCGTAGAGAGTGCCGGCCAGAGCTCGGGCACATTCGGTCTTACCCACCCCGGTCGGCCCCACGAAGAGCAGGCCGGCTACCGGGCGGCGGGGGTCGGACAGACGAGCTTTGAAGATCGAGATGGTGTCAGCCAGGGCGTCCAGAGCCCGGGGTTGGCCAACGACTCGCTCGCTCAGCCAGGCCCTGGACTGGGCCCGGGTCAGTCGTGTGTCGGTGTCCAGCAGGGTGAGCGAAAGTCCGCTGCGCTGCGAGAACTGCTCCAGCACCTGTTGGCGGTCTACGAGTTGGCCTCGGTAGCGGGCTCCCAGTTGGCGTGCCATCCGGGCTGCCTTCCCTGGACGAGCCGCGTCGGTCAGATAGCGGCTGCTCAGCTCTTCGATCTCCAAGATGGCCCGGGAGGTGAAGGTGCATCGCTGGGTCTCTTCGGTCCTGCGCACCGTCTCCAGCAACACTCGCATGGAGGTGCCGGGGGCCATCTCCTCCAGCCGAACGACCTCGAAACGGTCAGCCAGGGCCCGGTCTTTCTCCTGCAGCACGGCCAGAGCCTCGGGGGTCAGCTCGGCCAGCAGCCTGAGCTCCTGGCGCTCGAGAAAAGGCTTGAGAACGTCCGAGGCGGGCATCTGGGCATCGCGCGAGAGGCCGGCTGACAGCCAGCCGAGCAGATCGTCGAGCACCAGCACGAGATTTTTCTCGCGCACGTAGCGCAGAATCTTGACCAGCCGGCTTTCCCACTGACCCAGGTAGCTCATCCCCGAGATCAAGCGTTGGGGAGAAAGCTGCCAGTAGCCTCGTCGCCGATTGTCACGGCGAACCTGCTCGTGGATCAGGGTGGTCTTGCCCACCAGGCGTGGGCCGACTACCACCACGGCCGCACGCTGAGGCCGTCTCATGAGTGTTTCCAGGCGCTCGAGCTCGGGGGCTCGCTCCAGGCAGCGCTCCAGATCTTCGCGGCCCCAGGTGAGGCAACGGCCGACCTTGCCCAGCTCCTCGCGCCCGCTGGCCAGGTCGCGCCCACCCAGCAGAGCCATCAGACCTGGTTGCTTGGGGCGGGGGGAGGCACGCGGTGGCTCGAGCTGAAGCGGCAGGACATCGATCCAGGCGCGCTCCAGCGCGGAGAGAGCCTCCGGCTGAATATCCTGGTTGGGCTTGCGCCGCAGGAACTGGCGCAGCACCTCGGTGGCGCGCACACCCAGGTCCTGGCCACGGTCGACCTCAAACCACTCGTCCGGTAAGGAGGGGCTGAAAGCCAGGCGTCGGCCCAGCCCGTGGAAAGTGACCACCAGCAAGCGCACCCTGGCCGTCCTCTTCTTATGCTCGAACCGAAGGTCGAGCAAATTCTGCTCGAGCTCGGGGCAATAGCTGTAGCGGGCCAACTCTTCGTTGCGATCCTGGCGGCTGAGGGCATCGAGGTGGCTGCGCAGGCTCTGAATGAGACGTGAGCGGGCTTGCTTCAAGAGCTTGGAGTGCTCTTCAGGACGTGCAAAAAAGAGCGGACGAACCCGATACTCGGGCTGCTTGCCGCCCTGCCCCTGAATGTATAGAGGAATCTCGAAGCGCACGGCAAGGTCAGCGCCAGTCTCCCATGAGGGTGAACGGAGCCCAGTAGAAGGGATGGGCGTAGCGGGGCTGCTCGAGCAGGCTCACCTGGGCCTGGCGCAGGGCCTGCCCGCGCCCCAGACCGGTCTTGAGGCCCTGGTAGAAGGCCACCATCAGTTCCCGAGTCGGCTGGTCGGCTACTTTCCACAGACTGGCGACCAGGGTGGGGCTACCGGCGTAGCTGAAGGCGTCGGCCAGGCTGGTCAACTCCGTACCCACGCCGGGGGATCTTTCAGCCAGGGCCGTGGAGCAGGCCGAGAGAGTGACCACCTGCACGCCTTCCAGGTCGAGTCCAGCGATCTCGTTGACGGTGAGCCGGTTGGAATGACTGCCCGTGGCCGCCACCAGCAGATAGCTCTGGAGCGGGTCACGGGTGTTCAGGATGCCGTGGGTGGCAAGGTGCACGTAGCTGATGCCGGGCCCGAGGCTCTTGAGTCGCTCGGTGGTGGCCTCCTGGCCTACCCAGGCGTTGCCTTCCGGGAACAGCTCGTGCAGACTGACCACTTCCTGGCGAGCGGCCTTCAGGGTGCCGTCAGGGTCCCCCAGGGCCAGCAGCGAGCCCCCGCTCTCACCGGGAGCCTGGTGCAGCTGGTCCAGGTCGCTGGCCTTGACCAGGGTCACCACCTCCATGCTCTGCACCAGATATCCCTGGCCGTACTGGAGAGCCTGGAAGGGAAAGTAGCTGAGCACTCCGGTGGGCACGAAGGCCACCACCTTCTTGCCTTTCAGGTCCTCGGCCAGAGGCGCGATGAAGTAGGCCGAGAGGGTCTTGAGACAGGTCGCCAGGGCGGGGTCGTCCTCCAGCTTAAAAGGCGTCTTGCCATCGGCAGTGCGCGAGAAGGCGCTCACCTGCTGACGAAATTGGTGGATCAGGTCGGTCAGCTCGTCGCCCCGAACATCGACCCTGCGCACTTTGAGGGCGTCGCGGGTCGCCACAAACAGATAGAGGTGGCTCTCGGAAGGGAACAACTGCACCAGCACGGTCCCCTCAGGGAGCGACTTTTGGACCTTGGAGAAGGTTTTGGGCCTTACCTGGAGGCGTCCGTAGGCCTGATCCTGGTCCTGGATCTCCTGCAGCACTCGATAATAGTCTTGCTTGGTGTCGGCAAGACGGGAGATCCCGGCACTGGAGTAGTTCAGGCGGGCGGCCTCGGCAGCCTGAAACTGGGTCTGGGCTTCGGTTGCCCGCAGCACCAGGACCTGGGTATCCTGCGAGCGAGGGGTCAGGTCTTGAAGTCCAAATTGGGAGGCGGAGTTGAGCTGGCGATAGCGATCATAGGTATCGGCCGCTTCCTCAGCCTGACCTGACTCGAGCTGAAGCCTGGTCAGTAACTGGTAGAGCTCGCGGGCGTCGCCGCGCACGCGCTGGGCGGTCTCGGGCCCCCCGCCCACTTCTGCGATGTAAGACTCTACCAGGCCCACAGCTTTCTCGAGGGTGGTAATGGCTTCGGAGTTTTGATTCTGCTCGGCCAGCAGCTTGCCTTTCAGGGTCAGAGCGCGGATCTGCCCCGGCCGATACCCGATGCTCTCCAGCGTGGGCAGCATGACCTGCAGAAGGCTTTGGGCCCGGCCCAGCCAGCCTTCGGGATGGGTGGCGATCAAAGTGGCCAGGCGGTCGAAGTCGAGATCGAGTTTGAGAGCCCGGTTCTCGGAGTGCTCCATGGCCTGCGAGGCCATCTCCATCTGGCGCTCGATCTCCGACAACTGCTCGGGGCTGGCCTGGTCTTTTTCGAGCTCATGCACCAGTTGGCGGACGATCAACTGGTGAACGCGACCTTTCAAGAACGCCAGGTCGCCCTTGAGGAACGTGAATTCCGAGAGCAGGGGCAGGTTCTTCTTCAGGCCGCTCTCCAGGGCGCTGAGCTCGTCGTACATTCCGTCGATCTGCCGGGCCAAAAGGTAATACTGCTTGCTGACCTCGGGTCCAGCTTCGGGCGTGGCTCGGCCCAGTAGCTCCAGACCGTTCAGGCCCGACTCCATGACCGCCACCGCGCCCTGCAGGTTGATCTCACGCAGGTACTCTACCGCCGACTTGTCTGGCTGCTCGCAGAGGAACGTCTTCTGCAACTGGCTCAGGTCGGGCTCGAACCAGGCCACAGCGCTTTCCAGTCCGTCGACGGCCAGGGCATACTGCCACCAGAACAAGACTGCGTCGGGCAACAGGCGCGCTTCGATCAGGGAGTTGCGAAGGAAGTCCTGGTCGACGACGAGCCCTCGCATGCTGCTCCAGGCCAGCTCGTGGGCCTCGCTCAGCTCGACGCTGGAAGGTTGCCTGAGCCGGAAGCGTCGCTCGGCGTCCATGGTCTCGAGCAGAAAGCAGGCCACCCGACCTGTGGAGGTGGTGTTGGCCCGGGCCAGCTCCAGGGCCCGAGGCAGGTGCTCTTGCACGACCTTCGGTCGGCCCGAAGTCCGCGCTGCTTGCAGCAAAATCAGGGTCAGGCTCAGCTCCCGGTCGGCCCGGCCGGCTTTGCGAGCTCTCTGAATGGCCCTGGGCGCCTGGGTCAGGACCGTGTCGAATCGCCCCCGCCCCAGGGCCTCGATCAGCGGGGCGAGAGCCAGCTCGCCCCGCAGCAAATCCCATCCTTCCGGCACGCCGGTGCGGGCCAGGCGTGGCTCATTGACGGCGATCAGATGCTCGGCAGCCTGAAAGCTGCCCAACCTCAGACTGATGAAAGCCAGGGAAGTGAGCATCTCGCTCACTTCCAGGGGGGAGTGCTTGTCCTCGACTTCCTCCCAGGTGGTCTGGGCCCACGCGGGTGCTACCAGGGCGAGGGTCAGGGCCAGAGAGAGAACGAGCTTGCGCATGGGGCTGCATTCGCAGCCCGGGGGGGCTCCCCTGGTCCTTAGCGGAGAGTCTCTTCCAGCCAGCTTGCGCAGAGCCTTCGCGCCATCTCCCACGGAGGTGGAGCCGTGCATGGCCGCCAGGGTGCGCGGCTCTAGCTCGGCCAGACCGTCGAGAAGCGAGCGGGTGTGGAGACAGGCTGATCCGGTAGAGGTCCGGCGTGATTTCGCGTCAGTTCTCGATTCCATCGGAGCCGCTCTCTGCGGGGCGGGACGGACCTTCTCGGGCGGGGAGCGACAGCAGAGCGGCATAGAGGCAGGCCAGGGCCACCAGGATGGCTCCGCCCCAGAAGGAGACAGGCAGCAGGTAGGCGGCGTTGGAGCCGTCGGTAACAATCAGATACACCCATTCGTCCAGCGCCAGCGACAGGCCGCAGCCAAAGGTCAGGCAGGCCAGGTCGGTGGCACGGGAGCGCTGGCTCCATAGGATCAGGGGTATCCCCCCGGCCACGGCCAGCAACAGCCCGGTGTAGAGGTGGTGAATGTTATATCCAGCCACATTGAAGTCGGCATCGGGAGAGATCCACATCAAGACGCGGATGAACACAAAGGTTGACAACATGCTGGCCACGAGCAGTCTGGCTCGGTGAGGTGCTTGGTTCATCATACGTCGTTAGAAAGCGCCACTGTCACCCCGGCAGCGGAATGCATAGCAAGTTTGATTCGAGAGCAAGCGGACCCGGGCCTCTCAGATCGCCAGGGGCACCCACCGTAGTAACTCGTCCTTGACGGGGTCGAGCGAGGCCGACTTTTGAACGTGGGCATCCATGCCTGCAGCCAGGCACTCCTCCCGATTGCACAAACAGGTATAGCCGATGATCGGAGTTCGCCGCGAGCCGTTCTCGTAAGCACGAATCAGCAGGGTAGCCTCCAGGCCGTCCATGATGGGCATCTGGCAATCCATCAAGACGGCGTCATAGCGGGATACTTGGAACGCTTCCACGGCTTCGCGACCGTTGCAGGCCGTCACCACGGCATAGCCCAGGGCAGTCAATGCGCTCTGCAGCATCCGTCGGTTCATCGGCTGATCTTCCACCAGCAAGATGCACGGCGTGGCGGCCTGGTTGTCCATCCTGGCTCCCTTCCGAAGCAGCCCCCGTACGCCCCCTATGATACCAAAGTTCCGCAGGCGGGTAAATCACTTTTGCGGTGACAGGTACGAATCTACCGGTTCCGAAGGCCTTTTCGCTGACCTTCAGCCCGATGGGCCCCTGGCGTCGTTTATGCTCTGAACGGGCCATCTCTGCTGACCAGGCCTGGCTTTGCACCAACGCCTCCAGTTGCGGAGCCAGGCTGGGGTAATCAAAGGGATCGATCTGACCTTCGCTCAATTCAGCGCTGGGAGGTCGGGAGTGAATGAAGTCCGGAATCTCCGGGTAGAGTCGGGCCAACTCATACACCTGGGGCTTGGTCAGGTCGTTGAGCGGGCCCAGAGTGCCGCACAGGTCCCCGTAGAGGGTCCCGTAACCCAGAGTCAGCTCGGTTTTGTTGCTGGTATTAAGCAGCAGCCCTGAGCATTGATTGACCCGGGCCATCAGGGCCACCATGCGCAGTCGGGCCTGCAGGTTCTCGGCCGAGGTGCCGGCCACGCCCAACAACCGGCGGGCTGGCTCGTAGAGAGGCTCTAGAGGCAACACCTCGAGCTCGATGTTCAGCCGTGCGGCCAACTCGGCTGCGCTTTCGGTCGAGCGCGGGTCGGTGTGCCGCGACGGGAGGGCCAGAGCTCGGACGCGGCTCGGGCCCAGAGCTTCTGCGGCCAGACAGGCCACCAGCGCCGAATCGATGCCTCCGGAGAGGCCCAGAATTGCGTAGCGCACTCCGTTCTTGGCAAAAAATCCTCGGATTCCCAGCACCAGAGCGCGCCTCAGCTCTTGTGCCGGACTCAGCTCCTCGAAAGCACGGATGGGGAAGTCGACCACCTCCTCGAAGCGCGTCAACGCGCCGAGTAGCCTTCCGTCTCGATCCAGGGCAAAGCTGCCGCCGTCGAAAATCAGCTCGTCCTGGGCTCCCACGGCGTTGCAGTAGTAGACCGGCTTGCCCGCCTGTCGAGCGACCTCGAGCCGCCGGGAAAGGATGTCCGCTCGATAGGGGGAGGCGTTGAGGCTGATGATCAGCCGCGAGTCGCTGGCCGGCAGGGTGCCCCACAGGTCCTCGCAAATGCGCAGCTCGATGGGGGGAAGCTGGGGCAGACGCAGCACTTGAGTCTGCTGGCCAGGAACGAACCAGCGGCTTTCGTGGAAGACATCCTGCCCGGGCAGGATGCGCTTGGCCTGCACCGCTACCCGACGACCTTCGTGCATTACTACGGCTGCGTTATGGAGACCGGGCTCGGAGCGGAGCGGGGCCCCCACCACCAGGGGCGGGCCAGGTGCGGTTGCGTTCTTGAGCAGTTCCAGGGCGCGCTCGATGCCGGGTAGAAAGTCGGGCTCGAAGAGCAGGTCGCGCGGAGGGTATCCACTCAAAGCAAGCTCCGGGTAGACGACCAGGTCCGCCTGGAGATACTCGGCTCGGCGGTGCGCAGCCAGTATTCGCTCCAGGTTACCGTCCAGGTCGCCGATACGACTATCAATTTGGGCCAGACAGATCTTCATGCCGCCAGTACCTCCCCGCCCACAGCTTGCAAGAGGTTGAGGGCCGAGAGGACGGTGTGGCCCCTCAGGCACACCTCATCCCCCAGCATAAAGGTGCGATAACCCAGCAGCAAGAGATGTGCCGCATCGCCCAGGTCGGCCGCTTCGGGCACCTCGCAACGAGCCAGAGAACCGAACAACCGGCTGGCCACAATGGCCTGCGGGTCAGCCTGCAGCACCTGGCGAAGAGCGCCCAACACCCGATGGGGACGAACCACCTCCACGTACAGATCGCCCCTGGCGGCCATCAATCGTCCGTGTCGAGAACCGTGACGACGGGTGAACTCGAGCCCACGCTGGGACTCGATCTTGCACACCACTTCGGCCCCCGGCAGGTAACGGCGTACTTCGGCCACGTCCTCGGGTCGCTCAGTGAAGCTCAGCATGATCTGACGCATCCCCAGCTCACCCATGGCCTCCAGATAAGCGCGGTCGTTATCGGTCAGGGTTCCCTCCACGGTCAGGTCGCAGGCCACGAGGTTGACCGACTCGCCTGGCCCGATCAGGCGTCGGGGACCATCCTCGAGGATCAGGCGGTCGCCCTCGGCTGCCACCACCCTGGCCATCTCCCGCCCATCCGAAAAGAAAGCGGTGGCCGGGGCGGTAAAATGCACCCGGTGGCTGACCCGTACCTCCGTGAAGGGGGGGATGGCCGCGCCCACCACCCGCAACTGGCGTGCCTTGAGGTCAACCCAGATCGGCTTGCCGCAGGCGGCCAGGCGTCGCAGGATGGGTCGAAGGTCGCCCTGGACGGGCATCACGGTGTTGAGCCGTAATCCTTGAACCAGGGGATGGGCAGCCACCTCGTCGATGAAGGTGGCATAGGGCGGAACCGTGACGATGGCCCCTATCATGCTCACCCCGCGCGGCGCGTGGTGCGCCCACGGCGACGGGTCAGGGCGGCCTCCAGGCCGCGGTCGACCCGGGCCACCGTTCCGGTCGACTGGCGGGCGGCCAGGTTGGCCTGGAAGTCGGAGTAGTGGCCCCAGTGGCGGGCGATCAGCCCCATTGCATAGTCGACAGCCCGCTTCTCGTCTTCGATGTGCAGGATGTGCTGCTCGCCCACGGCCTTGCTCCACTGCTGGTCCACATGGTCGCCCGGGCGGCCTGGTCGACGAAGAAGCCAGGCGTTATAGCGGGTGGCCAGGGCTCTCCACTCGGCCAGCGCGTCGCTGTCCTGGGTGGGGCGGTCGCCGATCACGTCGCGCACCTGAGCTTTCTTGACTCTGGGATGCATGGGCGCATCGCCGAATACGATCAAGAAGGGCTTCTCCTCGGTGGGAGCCAGGTTGACGTGGTGATTCACCCACCAGGCGAAGAGCTCGTAGCTTTCCGGCTCGTCGCCCCCGCCGCCCTCGCCGTAGATCGCTTTGAGCTGGCTTTCAAGGTTGAAGCCGCGCGAGAAGCTGGTCACCTGCAGGGGCCAGCGGTCGCAGTGGGCGTCGCCGATGGCCGCAAAGCAGATCTCGAGGTCAGGGCGATACTGGGAGAGGGTGTTGTAGAGCAGAGGCAGGCGGTCGAAGATCTCGGCCGGCCAGTGAGCCATCGAGCCGGTCACGTCCACGGCCACAATCAAAGGGTTTTTGGAGGTCGATTGCAGGCTCTTTGCCGGGCTGGTCAGGGCCTCATCGGGGCGGTGGACTCTGTAGGTGCGGGGTCCAGTGGCGGCAGCTTCGCGCGCCTCGCGGGCGCGGGCTCCGGCTCGGGCCGAGTCGAAGCGGTAGGCCCCGGGTCGGGCCCAGTCATCCATTGAGTCATCCCAGCTATACATCGGTTTGCTCCTTAGCGCGAGGTTTTATGCTTATACTCTAAAGGAGTATAATTGGTTTGTCAAGTGTCTGGAGGACAATAACAGGAGAGAGGCCAATGGAAAATCATGCGATTTGGGCTGCAGGCTTCCCGGGTGAGCACGCTCGCGGAGTTGCGAGCGACCCTGTCGTGGGCCGAGGAGGTCGGCTTCGAGGCCGTCTACTGGCCAGATCACTTGATGGGCACCCCGCTGGCGGTGGGCCCGGTCCTGGCCACGGCGGCGCAACTCTGCGGCCGGCTGCGCCTGGGTAGCCTGGTCTACGCCAATGATTTCCGCCACCCGCTTTTGTTGGCTCGTGAGATGGCGACCCTGCAGCATTTATCCGAGGGACGGATGGTATGCGGCCTGGGCACAGGTTGGCAGGAGTCCGAGTATAGGGCCGTGGGATTGGCCCTGGATCCTCCCGCCCTTCGCCTGAGCCGGCTGGAAGAAGCGGTGATCGTGATCAAACAGGCCTGGTCGGGCCAGGCCTTCAGTTTTCCCGGGCAGCACTACCAGGTGACTGACTTCACCTGCTCTCCCTCTGTGGCGCCGCCGGTGTTGATGCTGGGAGGGGGCGGATTTCGCTTGCTCTCGCTGGCCGCTCGTTATGCCGATGTAGTCAACTTCAATGCCCGCCTCGGTTCTGAGCTCGACCTTTATACCGACCAGCGTCTTGCAGAGCAAGTGGAGTGGGTGCGTCGGGAGGCCGGTGAGCGCTTCTCTCAACTGTCGTTGAGTCTGCCTGTTTACTACGGGGCGGTCGGACCGGATACACGGGCAGCCAGAGATGAGGCCGCCCTGGGACGGGGCTTTACTCCTGAGCAGGCAACTCGCAGCCCCCTGTTTCTCTTTGGGAGCATTGCGCAGGTACGCGAGCGCCTGGCCGAGCTGGCGGAGCGATATGGCATCGGACAGGTGATCCTCAGTCAGTATGGCTGCCAGCTTGAGAGCCTGGCATCCGTAATCTCAGGCTGACTCCTCGTCGTCGAGGTTGAAGCTGGCTTCCTCGTCAACGTCAAGCCCGAAATCGGCCAGCACTTCCTGGTAGAGCTCGTCAAACAGGCTGTCATGGGGCCCGATCGCTTCGTCAGGATGGATCAGCGCGGTCATACCGTCGAGGTAGGCCATGGCCTCGGGATACTCTTCTCGGCGCGAGCGCGACCACTCCTGGTATCCAGGCAGGTCGAACAGCCGTGTTTCACGTGACTCGGCCACGCGTCGCTCGAAGTCATTCATGGGGCCTCCCTTCGGGCTTTTTGCGAGGACTCCCTCGCCGGTCTAAGGGGGACTGGAACCATGGCGAAAGCCCTGGTCGGTAATGCCCGGGAACCGGCGAGCGTCGAGGGCCAGAGCAGAGGGAGCCGACGAGGTTTTCGGCGAAACAATTCAGAGGGTTTCTGCGTCTAAGGATTGGTAAGTCCAGAAGAGAAGGGTGACGGAAGACTTGATAGCTACCAACACAAACCCCTCGCGGCTCCGCTCGGCCATGGTCCTCGTGTTACTGCTTGCCAGCCTGATGCCGGCGCTGGCTGCGGGCCCCAGCGACAAGGCCAAAGCCGGAGCCTCCATGGTCACCGAGCTGATGGGCCTGGTCCAGCGCGAGTTCATCTATGAGACGACCGCGCCCAAGCTGGTCAACAGCACCATTGACGGTCTCAAAGCGGCCCTGATCGAGAAGAAGATCGATGCCACCGACCTCAAGCACGTGGAGACCAACCTCTCCACCGAGGAAGCCTACACGGCCTTCACCAACCAGTTCGTGCAGATGGCCGCCCTTCACCCCGAGCTGATGAAGGATCAGTGGCTCACCTACACGGCAACCGTTTCCATGTTGAAGGTGCTCGACGACCCCTACACCGTCTTCCTCAGCCCTTCTGAGTATCAGAAGCTGAAAGAGCAGATGAGTGGAGGCAACTTCGGGGGCCTGGGGATCTATATCGAGCTGGACGAGAAGAACGAAAAGTGGTTGACCGTGGTCGAGCCCATCGAGGATACGCCCGCGTCTCGAGCCGGGCTCAAGCCGCGCGATGTCATCATCAGGATCGACGGCAAGTCCACCAAAGGATTCACGGTTGACCAGGCCCAGTCCCATCTGCGCGGAAAGCCTGGCTCGGAAGTCACCCTGACTATTCGCCGCAAGAACGCTGGCGACCCGTTCGACGTGAAGCTCAGGCGCGAGGTTATTCAGGTGGCCACCGTGCGCGGCAACCTGGTGGAAGAGAAGGGGCATAAGGTCGGTTACGTCAAGCTGCGCCTATTCGGCGAGAAGACCAACCAGGAGCTCGAGGCGGCCATGCGTGACCTGGAGGCTCAGGGGGCCGAGGCCTTCGTGCTCGATATTCGCAACAATGGTGGCGGCTATATCGGCACAGCCGTCGACGTGTGCTCAAAGTTTCTGCCCACCGGCAGCCGGGTGGTCACCGTCAACGAGCGGGCCGCAGGGGAAACTCGCTACGACTCGCGACCCAACATGCGCAGCACGGTGCCCCTGGTCATCCTGGTCAACGAGTATTCAGCCAGCGCCTCGGAGATCACCGCCGGCGCAATTCAAGACCTTCAAGCCGGCAAACTGGTCGGGATGAAGACCTTCGGCAAGGGCAGCGTGCAGAAGATCTACCCTCTCCCGGACGGCTCGGCCATCAAGGTCACCACCGCCCACTACCTCACCCCCGCTGGCAAGGACCTCCATAAGAAGGGAGTCGAGCCCGACATCAAGGTCGAGATGCCCGGAGACAAGATCGGCACGCCGGACGATGTACAGTTCAAGAGAGCCGTCGAGATCGTGCTCTCGGAGCTGCCTGAGACCGCTCCCACCAGCGGGAAGAGTTTTCCGGACGCAATCCGGGTTTCCAGCGTGGCCGAGCAGATGCACTATCTTGAGTCCTATCAGATTCTCGATCGCAAGGTGCGCAACCAGGATGGCTTCCTGCTCGAGGAAGTGCGGGTGAAGGACCCGTCCGGAGCCGAGAAGATCATCCTGTTCGACATCTCCACGATGCTGGGCCAGTAAGGCGTGCGTCACTACCGAGCCGGCTGGGTTGCGCTGATCCTGGTCCTGGCGGTGGGCGGATCGGCCTGGCTTTTTCAGACCGCCTACCACCGCCTGCACCCGGGTCCGCCCGGGCCCCAGGGACACGTGGCCCAGCTGCTCGAAGCCCTGGAGGGCGATTACGTCAAACCTCTCACCTCGCTGACCCTGCTGAAGGGCGGGATCAAGGGGATGCGCGCCGCCCTGGAGAAAGAGAAAATCTCGGTCGAGGACCTGCCCCCGCTCACCGGGACGAAACGCCAGGAACTTCTAAAGAGTTTTGACGGCCTTTTCGAGGAGTGCCTCCGTCGCTCGCAGGGTAAGTTGAGCCGGGAAGATTTGACCTATGCAGCTTTGAGGGGGATGATCGACAGCCTGGAAGATCCTTACTGCGATGTGATGACACCCAAAGAGAACGCCGAGTTTGAGTCCGAAATGGCCGGCGGGAACTTTGGAGGCATCGGTATTTACATCGAAGCCGACCCGCGTCACCAGAACCGTCTTACCGTCACCGAGCCGATCGAGGGCAGCCCGGCCGAGAAGGCAGGCTTCCGTCCAGGCGACCTGATCGTCAAGATCGGCGAGCGCTCGACGAAGAACATGAGCGTGGAGGATGCTGCCAATCTGATCCGGGGACCGAAAGGCACCGAGGTCGTCGTCACGGTGCAGCGTCCGGGAGGTAAGCCGAAGACGCACCGCCTGAAGCGGGCCACTATCCACGTCAGCAGCGTCAACTCCAAGATGCTGGCCAAAGACATTGGCTACTTGCGCTTGCGCATGTTCGGCGATGAGACCGATCAGGAGTTTGCCGAGGAGCTTGACGAGCTGCGTGAGAAAGGCGCCAAAGCCTTGATCTTGGACCTTCGCAACAATGGAGGCGGTTACGTCACCGCGGCCGAGTCAGTTTGCTCGCACTTTCTGGACAAGGGCCAGCTGATCGTGAGCGTGGTCAACAGCCGCACCTCGCGCAACGAGAGCTACACTTCTAACGGAAGCGACCTCCAACCGCTCCCTATGGTGGTGTTGATCAACCGCTTCTCGGCCTCGGCCTCGGAAATCACCGCTGGCTGCCTGCAAGACCATCATGTGGCCACCCTGATGGGCGAGACCAGCTACGGCAAAGCGAGTGTCCAGAAACTGCTGGAGTTGGAGGATGGCGGCGCGGTCAAGTTCACCGTGGCCCATTATCTTACGCCTGAGGGGCGCGATATCCACCACAAGGGGATCTCCCCCGATATCGAGCTTGAGGATTCGGACGTCGCTCCGGGGGAGGACGATCCCATGCTGCGGGCTGCTACCCGCCAACTGGAAAAACGCCTGGTCAAGCTATGAGCCCCCTGGAGGTCTCCCTGCGCAGCCTCCCCGACGCCCCCGGGGTTTATGTGATGCGCGACAGGCAGCAGCGCGTGCTCTACGTAGGCAAAGCCAGCTCGCTCAAGAGCCGGGTGCGCTCTTATTTTCAGCCCGGCCAGGATCTGACCTTGCGTATTCAGGCTATGGTGCGGCGGGTGGCCGGTCTGGAAACCTACGTGGTGGCCAGCCCCATGGAAGCGCTGGTACTCGAGTGCAACCTGATCAAGCAGCACCGTCCCTACTTCAACGTAAAATACCGCGACGACAAGCGGTATCCATTGCTGGAGGTGACCACGTCCGAGACCTACCCCCGGCTCAAGCTCGTGCGCGCTCGACGCAACAACAAGAATCGCTACTTCGGGCCCTTTCCCGACGCCGGAGCTCTGCGGCGTACGATAAAGATCCTGCAGAACGTCTTTCGGATTCGTACCTGCAAAATCCCCATGACGAAGGTGATCGAGCGGCCTTGTTTGGATTACTACATCGAGCTCTGCACCGCCCCCTGTACTCGCTTCGTGACGGTGGAGGACTATGGCCGCCAGGTGGAGCTAGCCCTGGAGTTTCTAGAGGGCCACACCGACCGGCTGATGGGCACCCTTCGCCAGGAAATGGCCGACCAGGCCCGGGCTTTGCAGTTCGAGCAGGCCGCCCGGCTGCGCAACATGCTGGCCGACCTCGAACGAGTCAGCGAGAAGCAGCGGGTGGTGCTCCCCGAGCCCTCGGACGAGGACTACGTGGCCCTGGTGGCCCACCGCTCCCAGGTGGGAGTGCAGATCATGCAGGTGCGCGAGGGCAAACTGGTGGGCCAGCATCACGTGCTGCTCGAGACCCACGGCGAGCAGGACGAGTCAGCCCAGATGGCGGCGGTGCTCAAGCAGTACTACCAGGAGGCAGGTTATCTCCCGCGCCGCATTCTCACCAGCCATTCCCCGCTCGAGCCTGAGCTCCTGGCCGAGTGGCTAAGCCAGTTGCGCGGACGTCCGGTTGAGCTGCGGGTGCCCCAGCGGGGGGATAAGAAGCGTTTGATGGAGCTTTGCGGCGAGAATGCTCGCCAGGCAGTCGAGCGCGAGGCGCTTACCCCCTCTCGCTTCGAGCGACGTCGCCGAGGCTTAGAAGAGCTGCGCGAAGCGCTGGCCCTGGAAGAGCTGCCCTGGCGCATCGAATGCGTGGATATCTCCAACCTGCAGGGCAAACAAGCGGTGGGTTCGCTGGTAGCCTTCGAGCACGGGGTGCCACGTCGCGATCGCTATCGCCGCTTCAAGATCAAGACCAAGGATACGCCCGATGATTTCTGGATGATGGGCGAGGTGCTTACCCGCCGTTTCAGCGCCTTCCTGGCCGGAGACCCCAAGTTCAGCGAGCTTCCCGATCTGTTGATCGTCGACGGGGGCAAGGGGCAGCTCGGGGTGGCCCGCACTGTGCTGGAGCGACTGGAGCTGTTTGGCACGGTGCAACTGGCGGCGCTGGCTAAAGAGAATGAATGGCTGTTCGTCCCCGGACAGAGCGAGGCGATTGTGCTGGCCCGAGGCACCGATGGTTTGGCGGTCATCACCCATCTTCGCGACGAGGCCCATCGTTTCGCTATCACTTACCATCGCAAGTTGCGCGGTCAGGCCTTCACCCGTAGCGGTTTGGAGAGCGCCCCGGGCATCGGCAAGGGGCGCCGTGATGCGCTGTTGCGCCATTTTGGGTCGCTTAAGAAATTGCAGGAGGCCCCCGTAGAAGAGTTGGCCCGGGTAAGCGGGATAGGCGAGCGTCTTGCGGCCATGTTGTACGCCCACCTGCATCCGGAAGGAGAGGCTGAGCGCAGGCTCCTGAGCGACCGAGAGAGAACCAGAGACCATGGCTGAGGCGGATTTCGTCATCATTACCGGGCTTTCGGGGGCGGGCAAGAGCCTGACCATGAAGTGCTTCGAAGATCTTGGTTTTTTTTGCGTGGACAATCTGCCGCCCGCATTGATCCCCAAGTTTGCCCAGCTTTGCGCGGCCTCCAGCGTGAACCAGATGGCCCTGGTGATCGATGTGCGCGGCCGGCGGTTCTTCCCTGAGCTTCGCCGCTCGCTCGAAGAGCTCACTTCGCTCGGCTTTGTTCCCCGCATTTTGTTCCTGGAGGCTGACGACCGGGTCCTTGTGCGGCGCTACTCTGAGAGCCGACGGCGCCACCCGCTTGCACCTGGCGGTGGCATTCTGGAGGGGATCAGAAAGGAGCGCGAGGCATTGGCCGAGTTGCGCGACATGGCCCAGAACATCCTCAACACCTCCAAGCTCTCTCCCAACCAGCTGATGCGGGCCAGCCGCAAGTTCGCGGACAGCCGCGAAGCCAGCCTGCGCATCGCAGTGCACGTGCAGAGCTTTGGATTCAAGTATGGCCTCCCCCTGGACGCCGACATGGTGCTGGACGTGCGCTTTCTACCCAATCCATTCTATGTGCCCGAGCTCTCGCCCATGTCAGGCCTGGACGCGCCGGTTCGCGATTACGTGATCAAGCGCCACGAGGCGCAGGATTTCCTGGACAAGGCTCAGTCGCTCCTGGAATCAGTACTGCCAGCCTTTCTCGAGGAGGGTAAGCAGAACCTGACCGTGGCCGTGGGCTGCACCGGTGGCCGACACCGTTCCACCGCCATGTCCGAGCAACTGGGCGAACGGTTGCGCAGTTCCGGCTACAGTGTCAATGTGCAGCACCGCGACGTGGCTCAGGCCGAGCATCTGGCGGCCCGATGAAAAACGTCTTCATGTGGTTGGTGCCCGGCCTGCGGGTCAAGCGATGGCTGCTGGTGTGCTGGCTGGGTCTGCTGCTCTTCACGGCCGGCTCGATCTTGTTGGTAGAGGTGCCTTTCGGCAGCCTGAGCCGGCTCTGGCGCATCCTTACTCCCCTCCAGGCGGGTTTGCTAGCAATGGCCGCCATGGCGGGGGGAATCTGGATCATCCTGCAAGGTATGCGCGGCTGGTCGCAAGTTATCTATCAGTTGGGTGGGCCCAAGGATCGGCGCCAGATGGTGGAGGTGCTCTATGAGCGTCACCAACTGCGGCGAGGGCTCAAGATCGTGGCCATCGGCGGTGGCACAGGCCTGGCCAGCCTCTTGCGCGGTTTGAAGCAGTATACGAGCAATCTGGTCGCCGTCGTGACGGTCTCCGACGACGGGGGGAGCTCGGGCCGGCTCTCCAAAGAGCTGGGCGTGCTGCCTCCGGGCGACGTGCGCAACTGCCTGGTAGCTCTGGCCGATGACGAGTCGCTGCTGGGCGCGCTGTTTAACCACCGATTCGTAGAGGGGGGGCTGGAGGGTCACTCTTTCGGCAATCTCTTCCTGGCCGCGATGACCGAGGTCGCCGGCGATTTCGAGCTGGCGGTGGAGCTCTCCAGCCAGATTCTGGCTACCCGCGGCCGAGTTCTGCCGGCCACCCTTACAAGCACCGTGCTGTGTGCACGCTATGTGGACGGCAGTGTGGTGCAGGGCGAGTCGCAGATTCCCATCAGGCGACAGCCCATTGAGCAGGTCTACCTCGAGCCCGGAGGCTGCGTGCCGCCAGACCGCGTGCTGGTAGAGATCGCGGAGGCCGACGCTATCGTGCTCGGACCGGGCAGTCTCTACACAAGCGTTCTACCCAATTTGCTGGTCGAGGGGATGGTCGACGCAGTGCTGCGCTCCAATGCCCCGAAGATCTACGCCTGCAACGTGATGACTCAGCCGGGGGAGACCGACGACTTCACGGCTGCCGATCATCTGGATGTGCTCTTGCGCCACGCCGGCGGCCCCCTGGTGGATTACGCCCTGGTTAACCTGGCCTTCCCGGCCTCGCGCCTGGCCGCTAAGTACAAGGCCGAGGGCGCCGATCCCGTACTGGCTGACCTGGCTCGCATCGAGAAAATGGGGATCGAGCCCATTGGAGCCAACCTGATCAGCGAAACCGAGCTCGTGCGCCACGACTCCGACCGGCTGGCCCGAGCCATCATCGATCTGATCGCCCGCCACCGCTCCAAGGAAGTCGAGCCGGGCTCGGCCGGGCTCGAGTTCCGTCGACTTCGGGCTGTGAAGTAGAGTTAAGGCGCCGCGCGTTGAATACTTCACGAATTAGCGCGGCGCCGTTCAACAGATTGTCTACAGTCCCGCGCGTTCCAGTTCTGAACTGGTCAACGCGCGGGACTGTAGAAGGCACAAAGCACAATCTCGATCAGTCGTAGCGGGCACTGATACCCACGGTCACTCCCCAGTCCAGGCCCGAGCCCGATATACCTTTGAGCACGGCCAGGTCGAGTTGCAGGTCCTCGTTGAGGAGGTAGGTGAAGCCGCCGTCCATGGCCAGCTGGAAGGGCCCGTTCGTTCCGTCAGGTCCGCTTCCGAAACACTCCACGAACATGCCCAACTCGTCGGTCAGAGCGAAGCCGAGCGAGGTGGCGAAGAAACCTTGCAGATAGCGTCCACCACCGGCTTCGTCCTCGGGCACCCCCCCCTGGAGGCTGACTGCGATGGCCATGCTGTCGTTGAGAGGGAAAGTGGTCAGAAGTGCCAGTTCGGGCACCACTGCATTGCCAGCTAACGGACCGGTGCCACTGGGTAGATTGACGCGCCCGAGCAGGGCGATGGCGCCCCACTCCTCGTCAATGAGGTTGACTTTGGCTCCCAGACTGGCGTCGGAGAGACCGGTGACCCCTTGAGCTGCGGTGATGAAGTCGCTCTCGAGGCGCAGTTCTGTGTTGGGCCCGGTGCCGAAGCGTAGCAGGGTGGGGGTGGCGAAGAATTCCTCCCCCCCGCGGGTACGCTCGTAAAGCAGACCCGATTCGATCTGGAATCTTCCCGAGCCCACCGTATAGGGTGATTCGGCCTGGTCGGGCCGGTCGGTGATAATCGGCTGTGATTCGGGATGGGACGGCGCCGGTTGCGGCTCCCCTTCCTGGGCGACCACGGGAGCAGTAAGCAACAAGACAGCGAGAATCAAACGTTTCCACACGAGTCCGTCCCACCTCCAAAATTTGATGGAAAAGTATTTTTAGATTAGGCTAAAAATCCTGCCGGATTCCTTCAAGCAGGCATCCAAGATCAACCTGAGATGTCAGGGACTTTTCAGTCCCCCGGGGGACAATCAGGTCATGATGATTCCCAGCCTTCAGACCGCGAGCCTCACCGCCCTCACTCCCCGTGCCGCCAACGGCGGTGCTCCGCAACCCCCGGTCTTCACGCCGCCGGCCGAGGTCTTTACTCCGTCCGAGCAGACAATCAAGGCGCGCAGCGGCCTCTCGGCCATTGTTCGCCAGGATCAGATGGGAGTGGCCATCAAGGCCACCCTGCCCGCCGGGGGAGGGCTCTTGCCCATTCCGGTAGTGCTCGAGGGCACTCTGGGAGGGAGCTGGGCGGCGTGCACGGGTGAAGATGCCCGGGAGACCCGGGTGGGCAGCGATGGCCGCGTCTACGTGCAACTCGAGCCGGGCTCGCCGGCCGTGGTGTTTGATCCGCGCAACCTCGACTTCGGCCTTTCGGGGACCTCCACGCCCACTCAGGCTGGTTGGAATCGCGAACAGATGGAGCTGCTCGACCAGAATGGCGTGCGCAAGTACCTCTTCAACGAGGAGATGGAGCATGTCTCCCCGGGTGTGGTGCGCAACGAGTACACCGAGGTGCGCTGGGACGGCCAGCAGTTGACAGCAAACCGGGTCATTCGCACCCAGGGTCAGACCCCGGAGCAGGCCGGCGGGCAGTTGCTGAGCGGTTTTAAGAATTATGTTCACGGGCCCGACAACCAGGACATCCAGCTTGGCGTGCAGGGCAACGCGGACAACTCGCTGACCATCACTCCCCCCAAGCTGGGCCAGCTGGCCAGCAAGAACGCCGTGCGTCTGCTGTTCGGTGACGTGGTCACGCCTTACATGCAGCACCAGAAGAATCAAGGCTATGCGGGGACCTTCATGCCGTTCTCGGCCCTGCCTCCGGGCACGCTCTTCCCGGCCCTGGTGGGCGGCCTGCAGGCTCCCCCGCGTGCCCCGGTGCAAGCTCCACCACCCTTGCCCCCGGCTCCCCCCCCCACGCAGAATCAGGGATTGATGGAGCAGCTCGGCCTTGGGGGCAACGATCAGGAAGGCGGCGGGTTCATGGATCAGTTGGGTCTAGATGGCCTGTTCGGCCAGCGCCCCCGGCAGCCGGCACCTCAGGGTCCGCCTCCGCAGGCCCCGGTCAACTTCGCGCAGCCCGCGCCTGAGCAGTCTCCTCCGGTCCAGTTCGGCCCTCCTCCCACCCAGGCCGACCCCCTTCAGGCTTTGCGCCAGCGTTACCCTCAGGCCAGCGAAGCCAAGCTGCAGGCGGCCTGGACCCTGGCCGACGGCAATCCCCAGAAGGCCGAGCAACTGCTCCTCCAACTGGGCATCCGCTGAGCACGGAAACCATTTTGGCGTGCGATGGCTTGTGATCACTCTCTTGTGTTGCGCTCTGGCCGTGGCTGACCCGCCGCTGGGAGGCGTCTGGTACCTCGAAGAGGTCCTCCAGAACGGTCAGTCTGTCTGCGACCCGCGCTGGTCGGTGATCTGGAGCCTGGAGTCGAACGGCGCTTTCGGCTTCAGCTCCACCACTGCCGTCGAGAAGCGTAAGTCGGATGGCACGACCGGTCTGGTTACCGAGAACCTGCAGCTACTCGGCCGCTGGAGGATGGAGGGTGATCGCTTGCGGCTGAGCCTCTCGGAGGTTGCCGACCCGCAGTTCATGGAGCTCAATTTCGGACCCCCGGTGGCTCCGGCCGAGTATTCGGTGGCCCTGGATTCTTCCTCAGGCAGATTGCGCCTGCTGGCCCCGCGTCGCACGCTGGTGTTCGCCCGTCACAAGCGGCACTGACCGTCAGGAAGCCTGGCGGGCCTTGCGCAGGTAGCCGATGGCCCGGGCGGGCTGGTCGGCGTTGAGCTCGGCCAGCTCGAGTAACCAGCGACGGCGAACGGCCGCGGAGGTGTTGGTCTTGCCAGCCAGCTCGTCCAGGGCCTCGCAGTAAGCGCGCAAAAACCGTTTGTGGGCGTTTCCGCGCAGTGAAAAGGCCAGCTGGCGGGCAAAACGCGAGCCTTCCATGCTGCTGCCCACCATGGCCCAGCTCTGAAAGACCTTCTGGTAGAACTCGGAGAAGGAGGGACTGTGGCCGCCCAGGGTGGCGAAGATCTCCAGCGCTTCTTCCCCTCGACCCAGGATGATGCGCTTCATGGCTTTGATCAGCATCCGATCCACCGACGTCAGCGGTGGCAGAGAGGGCGGGCCAGCCTTCTTGCGATTGGCCTGATTGCGGGCGGTACGCAGCTCGGCCTCCAGCTCTTGCACCCGCGAGCCGGCCCTGGCCAGGCTCTGCTGCAGGGTCCCTTTCTCTTGCTCGAGCTCTTGCAGGTCCTGACACAGCACCGACAGGTCGCGCTGGAAGGCGGCCATCTGGGTCTCGCTGCGCTGCCTCTCCTCGCGCAGGGCCAGCGCCAGGGCAAGATTTCGCTCGGTCAGGTGGTGGTTCTCTTCAGTGGGGCCAAGAGGGCTGTCGGAAAGGTGGGCGACGGACACGGTGGCGGGCCTCCCGTCTTGGAATCTGGGGCTGGCAGCTCCCGCTTAAAGTCTACCCCATCAGGCTGAGAGGCGCTGTGTGCCAGCACACAATTTTTGACCGCTGTCGTCGCTGAATGTCAGCGCTCGAAGGCCACCCCCAGCGCGGCCGGCTCGCTGCGCCGGCGGGGGGTGAAGGCCATGACAGCGATGGTCAGGAGGTAGGGGAGCATCAGGGCTAGCTCGGAGGGGATGGGCAGACGGGCCACCTGGATCCAGAGCTGCAGAGAGTTGACGCTGGAAAAGAGCAGTACGCCCGCCAGCACCCCCCAGGGGCTCCAACGCCCGAAATAGACCAGAGCCACGGCGATGAAGCCCCGGCCAGCGATCATGTCCTCCTGGAACAGGTTCAGGTTGGCGATGGAGAGCGAGGCGCCCGCCAGCCCTCCCAGCATGCCCCCGATCGAGACGGCCAGGGCTCGGGTGCGGGCCACCGAGATGCCCAGCGCGTCGGCTGCCTGAGGGTTCTGGCCCACCGCCTTGACTTGCAACCCGAAGCGGGTGCGGTCGAGCACGAAGGTCATGATCGGCACCAGCGCAAAGGCCAGGTAGGTGAGCAGGTGGTGGCCCGAGAGCACCGGACCGATCCAGGGGAGGTCGAGGGCTGGGAAGCCGTCCACGGTGCGCACTCCGCCCGAGGTCACCCGGTAAAGCACCCCCGCGAGGCCCAGCCCGAACAGGTAGAGGCCGATGCCGCTGATGCCCTGCTCACCTTTGAAGACCACGCTGGCCAGGATCAGGATCATGGCCATGGCCAGTCCGGCGGCCAGGGCGGCCAGCACGCCCAACCCCAGGCTGCCGGTGCGCGCCACGGTGAGGAAGGCGGCCAACGCACCCACCAGCATGGTGCCCTCCAGGCCCAGGTTGAGCACTCCCGAGCGCTGGCCCAGTGTCTCCCCCATGGAGGCGAACAGATAGGGCGTGGCCAGCCGGATGGAGGAAAAGAGGAAGCTCTCAAACATGGCGATTGCGGCGCCTCCGCTCCCAGGCTTCGGCGCTGACCAGCAGGCCCAAGATCAGCCCCTGGAGGGCCAGAGCCAGCGAGGCCGGCACCTGCATGGTGCGTTGCATCTTGTCGGCCCCGACCAGCAGGGCTGCGAACAGCGCGCCGGCGGGAAGCAGCCAGCGCGGGTCGAGCCGACCGAGCAAAGCGGCCACGATGCCGGCAAAGCCGGCTCCGCCGGTCATCCCCTCCAACGAGCGGTGGTGCAGCCCGGTCACCTCCACGATGCCGGCCAGGCCGGCCAGGGCGCCCGAGACCAGCATGGCCAGTACCAGACGGGTGCCCACCGCCATGCCGGCGTAGCGGGCCGCCAGTGGGCTCTGGCCCACGGCCCGCAGCTCGAAGCCCAACGTGGTGCGGCGCAGCAAGAAGTAGACCGCCAGAGCCAGCACCGGCAAGAGCAGCAACCCTGCGTGCAAGGTCGTGCGGGGGATCAGCCGGGGCAGCCAGACTTCGGCCGGCAGGGCGGCGCTCTGAGGAATGCGCGTGCCGGCGGCGATTTCGGCAGGGTCGAGCATGGGTCCACTGAGGAGGAAGTTCATCAACTGCAGGGCCACCTGGTTGAGCATGACCGTGCTCAGGATCTCGTTCACCCCGAAACGGGCCTTCAGGTAGCCCGCCAGGCCGGCCCAGAGGGCCCCGGCGGTAACCCCTGCGGCCAGTACCATAGGCAACAGCAGCGGCCCGGGGATGGACGGGACGGCCAGGCCCAGGGCTGTGCCGGCCAGGGCACCCACGATCATCTGGCCTTCGGCTCCGATGTTGAAGATGCGTGCCTGGAAGGCCACGATGATGCCCAGCCCGACCAGTATTAGCGGGATGGACTTGGAGAGGGTCTGGGCCAGGCCCTTGAGGCTACCCAGGCTGCCCATGAGCATGGCTTCATAAGCCTGCAGGGGGTTCACCCCCAGAGCAGCCAGAAGCAATCCCCCCAGCGCGAAGGAGCCGAGCAGGGCGACCAGGGTGGGCAGCAGATCGGGGCGCTTCACCCCCTCTTCTTAACTCAGCCTGTCAAGGCAGCTCGAATCGATCCGGTAACACATCGCTAACACCGCCCTCCTTCGCTCCCCCTATAGTGGGCCACATTATGATGATCGCAACCCTGACCTCGCAAGCTCCGGCGCGCCGAGCGGCTGCGCTTTCCAATCCGCCCCCTCAGCCTCCGGCCGAGCAAGATCCTGATGAAGCGCTCATGAAGCGCACCTTCATCTGGGGAGGAGCCAGCGCCGCCATCGGTGCGGTCAGCTGCGTGGCCACCACGGCTGCCTACGCCCTGGGGGGACCCGGGGTGGGCCTGGGCGTGCAACTCGGTCTGTGCCTGGCCGGCGGTCTGGGGGGGGGCTTCTATGTCGCCAATTTCCTGCACACTCCCGAGCCCCACAACCGCACCCTGGGCTTTCTGGCCGGGGCGGGGGCCATGGCCCTGACCACGACCTTCGGTCGCATGGCCGGGGTCTCGGGCGCTCCGGTCATGACGGGTCTTGCGGCCAGTCAGGCCAGTATGGGCTTCGGCCTGCTCTACGGCGGCTACGGCTCGATCATTCTGGGCAACAAAGGAACCTGAGCCTGGCAGGTCGGTTTCAAGCTTTGAGGAATGAGGTCCGCATGCTCAAACGCTTGATATTGCTGATTGTGATACTATCCGCCGTGGTCCTGAGCCAGGACGCGGTGGTGGGAACCTATAAGAAAACCATCAATACCCGCACCCAAACCCTGGTGCTGAGCAGCAACCGCAACGCTCAATTGACCACCGAATTCTCCGGCGGCAAGACCATCGTGCAGAAAGGCACCTGGAAACTCAGAGGGGAGCTGTTGACCCTGAGCTTGACCCAGAAGAACGGCCAGAAAGCATCGGAGACCATCGTCTTGCAGCGCGACGGAGACGAGCTGGTGGCCACCCAGTACAGCGTCAAGAACTGGGGGGCCAGCGGCATCGTGCTCGAGCGTTACGATCCCAATCCTCCGCCGGCGGCCGCCAAACCGGTCATCGATACCCTGGTGGTCAGTCCCGCCCGGGTCATGAAAGTGGGCGAGGAACTGACGGTGCTGATGACCGGTACCCCCGACGGACAGGCCAGTTTTGAAATTCTCGGTGCGGCTCAGGACGTGGTGCTGCCCGAGGTCGCCAGCGGTCGTTACCAGGCCAACTTGAAGCTGACCAGCGCGATGGTGGTGCGGGATGCGGCCCTGGTGGGCCGGCTCTCCAAAAATGGCCAGGAGGTGCTCAAGGAGGGCAGCCGCACGGTGACCATCGAGGGGGCGGCCCCACCTCCGGCCGCCCAGGTGGAGCTGCTGCCGCGTCCCAAGAGCCGCATTTTCGACGCGCGGCCTCTGGTGGGGGCAACCTTCTCTGCCCCGGTGGAGGGGGCCGCTTACCGGCTCTGGCTCGATGGTGCCGAAGTGACCGGCTACAGCCAGATCACCGTGAACATGCTCCACTACAAGCCTCGTACGGATCTGACCCAGGGGCGGCACACGGTTCGTCTGCTGGGCCCCAAGATGGATGAGACCTGGAGCTTTACCGTGGCTGGCCAGATGCGGCCCCAGGTGAGCCCGGCCGAGGGCGCGCAGGTGAATACCGCCCGCCCTCAGCTACGAGTCCTTTTCGATCAACCCGTTCAGACCATCACGCAACGCCTGTGGCTCGACTCGAGCGAGGTCACCGGCTACGCCCAGATGAGCAGCTACGAGATTGCCTACCAGCCCGGCTTTGATCTGACTCCGGGAACCCACCAGGCCCGGGTGGTCGCTCGCGGAGCCAGTGGAGAAAACTGGGACTACAGCTGGACGTTCCAGGTCGACTCGGGCGCTCCGGTGGGTCTGCAACTTCAGGTCGCCTATCCCACCACCGGTCAGAAGGTGCCCCAGAGCTTCGTGATGACCGGAACGGCCACGCCCGGATCCATCGTGGAGCTGACGGGCACGGTGACCCAGCCGCTGATTCCCGGTGTGATCGGCATCAAGAGCCAGAATCTGAAGTACAGCGTTTATTCCGACCCGACCGGCGGCTGGCAACTGCCTGTTGCCGTGAAGGCCCCCAACGGGTCGGCGCTGGACCTGGTCGTGGTGGCCCGCGACTCGGCCGGAGCACAGTCGAGCCCGGTCAATGTGCGTTGCACGATCCAGAAGTAGGCGCCTGACCGGCAAAAAGGAGCCCGAGCTCTTCTGGGGATGTGTCCGGGGGGACGAGCCCCACGATGCGCCCCCCTTCCATAACCGCCAGCCGGTCGGAGAGCGTCCGCAACTCGTCCAGGTCTTCTGAGATCAGCAGGATGGCGGTGCCGCGCCCTCTTTCCTCGAGCAGCATGCGATGGATGGCCCGAGTAGCTCCCTGGTCCACCCCCCGGGTGGGCTGGGCGGCCACCAGCAAGCGGGGTTGGCGCGAGAACTCGCGAGCCAGCACCAGTTTCTGGAGATTGCCGCCCGAAAGGGTGCGGGCGGGCGCGTCCACCGAGGGGGTCTTGACCGCGTACTCCTCCACCAGCACTCGGGCTCGCTGCTGCACCGCGTCAGGCTGCAGCACGCCCCGCCGGGCCAGAGGCGGACGCGAATAATCGCGCAAAATCAGGTTCTCGCTCAGGCTGAAGTCGAGAATGCTGGCGGTACTCTGGCGGTCCTCCGGCACGTAGGCCAGCCCCGCCTCCAGGCGCTGGCGGATGGACAGGGGGGCCAGCTCCCGGCCATCGAGCCGAGCGCTGCCCTCAAACGGGCTCAGGCCGGCTAGAGCGTCAGCCAACTCGCGCTGACCGTTGCCGCTGACTCCGGCCAGGCCCACGATCTCGCCCTGGTGCACGGTGAGCTCCACCCCCCTCAGCCGAGGGGGCACGGTCAGGGCGCTCAGCTCCAGCCGGGGGGCAGACGAGACCGGACCGCGCTCGAGCGGCAGCGGCTCGAGCTCGCGGTCCACCATCAACCGGGCCAGCTCCCCCGGGGTCGTCTGGGAGACACTCTGGCTCTGGCTCACCAGCCTGCCCTGGCGCAGCACGCTGACCCGGTCGCAAAGCACCATCACCTCGCCCAGCTTGTGACTCACGAATACCACCCCCCGGCCCCGGGCCGCCATCTGTCGCAGAGCGGCAAAAAGCGGCTTGACCTCGAGCGGGGTGAGCACGGCGGTTGGCTCATCGAGCAAGAGCAGCCAGGCATCCTGGGCCAGGGCACGCAGGATCTCCACCCGCTGGCGCTCACCCACCGACAGCTCGCCCACCGGGCTGCTCCAGGGAAGGCTCAGGGAGTACTCCTCGGCCAACCGCTCGGGGCGCTGACGCAGGCCGGCCAGGGTCATGTTCTGGGCCACGGTCAGCTCATCTACCAGCATGAAGTGCTGGTGGACGGTGGCGATGCCCTGACGCAGCGCTTCGGTGGGTGATGTCAGGCTCAGGGCCCGGCCCTCGGCCAGCACCTGGCCCTGGTCGGGCCGCACCAGACCGCTGAGAATCTTGAGCAGAGTGGACTTGCCGGCCCCGTTCTCGCCCAGAAGGGCGTGGATCTGCCCGCTTTCAAAGCTCAGGCTGACGTCCTGCAGAGCCTGAGTGGGCCCGTAGCGCTTGCTGATGCCCTGCAGGGCAAGCTGCCTCACTTTTGCTCGCGCAGGGCCTTGTCGTAGGCGGCTCGGAGCTTCTCGGGCACCGGGACCTGGGGATTGAAGACGCTGACCAGGCCGCTGGCGTAAGTGAGCCGGTACTGCTTGCCGCCCGGGCGGCCCTGGCGCCGCTCGCTGAGAATGTCCTGCAGCACCGGGGTCCAGTCGTAGGTCTGGCAGACCACCACCTGCTCGGGGGCCAGGGCCGCCTGGTTGGCCTGGGTTCCCACCCAGTAAAGCTTCTTGTCGCGGGCCACGTTGATGGCTCCCGCTACCTGTTGGGCCGAGCCCGTCAGCACGTCGGCCCCGGCTTGCACCTGAACGCTGGCGGTCTCGGCCGCCTGGGAAGTGTCCGAGAAGCTGCCGGTGTAGGCCACCAGCACCTTCACATCCGGCCGGGCCGCTCTGGCCCCCGCCTGGAATCCGTCGATGTAGAGCTTGGCGTCGCCCGCCTCCACCGGCCCCACCACGCCCAGGACACCCTTCTGGCTCAATCCCGCGGCCAGCACCCCGTTCACGTAGCCGGCCTGATCGGCGGCTGCGTCGTAGGCGAAGACGTTCTTGGCCCCGCGGGTATCGGTGGCGGTGCCGTAGGCGAAGCTGACCTCGGGAAAGTCGTCGGCCACCTCGAACAGACCATTGCCGTACTGCGTGCCGTGAGCCACCACCAGGTCGTATCCCTCGTCGGCGTAGTCACGCAAGGCAGCGTTCGCGTCGGCCACGCTGACCATCTTGTCGGAGATGGCCACCTCCAGGTTGGGGTCCTTCTGCTTCAGGGCGCTCAAGGAATCTACCATGGACTGGCTCCAGGCCAGATCGTCGGTGGCGCTGGGCAGCACGACGGCGATTCTAGTTTTGGATGTGCCGGCGAGAGGCGAGGGGTCGGGGGCGGGCTGGCTGCACCCCACCAGCCCGAGCGCGAGGAGCACCAGCAGACGGATCACGGTTTCTCGACGGGGACAGGTTGGCCGGAGGGAAGGATCAGGTCTTCCTCGGCCTCATCAAAACCGGTCGGGGGCGTGTCGAAGCCAGCGGGAGCAGCTTTGACGCTGGAGCGGGCGGAAGGCTTGGCGTGCTGGCGCACCTGGAGAGGATCTTCCTCGGGGTCGCCCAGGTTGGCCTTGAGATGGTCCTCGCCTTCCGGGGTGGGTCGCATCTTGAGATGGTCTTCCCCTTCCGGGGTGGGGCGCATCTTGATCTCCTGGGGCGAGCCGATGACCGCCTTGAGCGAGTTGCCTTTGCGCGGGGAAACGGCCTGCAGGGGGTCGGGCTCGCGCGCCTCCTCCACGGGCACCGGGTTCGGCACCGGCGCCTTGTAGATGGCCGACGAGCTCCAGGCCAGGCTCTGAGTCAGTCGCCCCCCGGGGACCTGGACGTAGATCCCCACGCCGGTAAGGGGGTCCTCGAAGCGGTAACCTCGCACCAGGTAAGGGATCTGCTCGACCGGCTCGCCTTCGAGCAGGTGCACGGTGTAAGCCTTTCCCCGGGGCTCGAGCTGGAGCCGGGTCTTCCCGTTGGGCCCGAAGATGGTGTAGGTGTTGGTGGAGAAGGTGGTGCGGATGTTGACGCTGCCGGCTTTGCCGTGGATGGCGGTAACCCGCCCGTAAGTGAGGGTGTAGTTCACCCTGTCGCCCGGCAGGTTGGCCACGAAGGCCGTCTTGCTGCGCTCAAAAACATAGGTATCGGGCCCGAAGCGGATTTTGAGCGAGCCATCCACCTGCTCTTGCACCGTGGCCGACCATTTGGGGAACTGGAACACGTAGCCAAAGCCGCTCTTGGTGATGGTTACCGGGCCGGCCTGGGTCTGCATCAGGGTGCGGGTACCCGTCTGGCCAGGAACCCGGGTGGCGCTGGCAGGGCAGTAGATCCCTCCCCAGCTCTCCTTGAAGAGTGCCTGGTGCTCGCCCTCGGCAGCCAGCGGAAGGCTAAGCCAGAGCCAGGCCGCCAACACGATCAGACCCGCCGTCAGACGCCTATGTGGGCTTAAATTCAACATCTGCTGGGAGAGGGTTTTAAGTTTTACGCCAGCGAACTCCTGCTTTCGAATTCCTTGCGCGGCCCGGGCCCCGGTACGTTGCGGTTTCGAACATGAGGGCCCGGCAGCGCCAGAAAACTCCCGGGGGAGCCGATGCCTGAACTGCGCATTCTCGACAATTGCGGCTGGGATAGCCGCGTTTTAGCCGTGGGGTTGGATGATCTGGTGCAGACCTTCATCGTGGTCACCCGCCGCTTTAACGTGCTGGTGGATACCATGGTCAACGAAGAGACGGCCCTGGAGCTGGTCTCCCTGGCGCGTCAGGCAGGTCCTGGACGCGAGTTGCTGGCCCTCAACACCCACGCTGACTGGGACCATTTCTGGGGGAACCAGGTTTTCGCTGGCCCCATCCTGGCCCAGCGCCTGGCGGCCGAACGGGCCCTGGACCAGGAAGCTCGGGAGGACCTTCGTCTCCATGCCGCCCGCGAGCCCGAGCGTTATGCCAGAGTGCGCCTGACCGCGCCCAACCTGCTGTTTGACGAGCGCCTGAGCGTGGATGGAGGCGACCTCACTCTGGAGCTTTTCCGCACTCCAGGGCACCAGATCGACCACATCGCGGTTTTCATCCCCGAGATCGGCCTGCTCCTGGCCGGGGATGCCGCCGAGGACCCCTTTCCACTGGTCGGCAGCCGAGGTTGCCTGGCGACTTTGCGAGCTTCGCTCCGAGCCATGCGCGAGTTGCGTCCGCGCCACGCCCTCTATTGCCACGCCCCGGTAGAGTCGGGCCCGGCGCTGCTCGATCGCAATCTGGCCCACTTCGACGAGATGGAGCGGCGCTGCCGTTCAGGCCGAGAATTTCCTCTGCTGGAAGCGACCGGGGGGCGCGCCTACCTGCCCGGTTTCTATGCCGAGAGTCACCGCAAGGCCCTGGAGCTCATGCGTGGACTCACAAGCAGTTAACATTGAGTTAACACGTTGTTCACATGCGGAGTCCGTCGGCAACAGGTTGGCAAGTGCCCTCCCCCATCATGAGGCAAAGCTCATGGGAGGTGTCCAATGTTGAAAACTCCGTCAGATGCCATCAAAATTCCCGTTTCCATCGCTCGCAGCTTGACCGATCTGGGTCTGAGCGGCCAGTTCAACTGGGTCACCCCCCGGCTGCTGGCTAACCTGGCCCGTAAGCCTTTTCTGTTGATGCGGCGCGGTTGGTCGCTGACCCAGACCGAGCCGCTCGGCTACCTGTTGGGGAGCAAGCAGGTCGGGCAACTGCTGCGCATCGAGCCGGAACGGGGGCGGGCCATCCTCGACAGCAACACTGCCGACTGCTGGCACCGCATCGTTATCACCCTGCAGGGCGAGCTGATCAGCGCTGGCCCGGCCTACGCCGACGGGCGCGACCTGGAGGAGGCGGCCTGACTTACAGTCCCGCGCGGCGCCTTACAACCGCCCGCGCGGGTCGACCGGGTTGCCCTGGTAGCGGACCTCGAAGTGCAGGTGGGGCCCGGTGGACATGCCGGTGGAGCCGACCGCAGCCACCACCTGGCCCTGGTTGACGGCCTGTCCGTAGCCGACATAGAGGGCTGAGCAATGGCCGTAAAGCGTCGAGTACCCGTCGCCGTGGTCGATAATGAGCGCGTTGCCGTAGCCGCCATACCAGCCGCTGTGGATCACCCGGCCGTTGTCGGCCGCCTTGATGGGAGTGCCCGAGCCGGCCGCGATGTCGAGTCCGGCGTGGAAGATGGAAGTGCCCCGGATGGGGTGGATGCGGTAGCCAAAGTTCGAGGTGATCCACCCGTTCACGGGCATCACGTAGACCCCGGCGCTGGGCCGCACCGGACCGCCCGGGCCGGGGTTCTCGGCCTGGCGGGCCCGGATCATGGCCTGCAACTCTGCCTCCATCTCGACGGTCAGGTGCTCGAGCTCGACCACCCGGTCCTGCACCTGGTCTCGCTGCTCGCGCACTTTGGCCAGCAGGGCCGCGCGCCGGGCTTCCACCTTGGCCAGCTCCCTGGCCTGGCTGGCCTGCAGCTTCTCGGCCGCGGCAATCTCGGTCACGGTCTTCTGGGCGGCCGCCTTTTTGACTTCCAGCTCCAGCTTGCGAGCCCTGACCTCTCCGATCAGCTTCTGGTCGCTCTGCACGATGCGCTCGAGGTATTCGCTCTGGTTGAGAAAGTCGGTGAAGCTGACTGCTTCGAGCAGCACGGACAGGTAGTTTACGTCTCCGGTCAGATAAATCTGCTGCAAGCGCCTCTCCAGAGCTCTCTGGGCCTTGAGCAGGCGGGCTTTCGTGGCCTCGATCTGGGCTTTGAGGGCGGCCAGGCGCTCTTGAGCCGCGGCCAGCCGGGCGCGGGTCTGCTCAAGCTTGGTCTTTACCGTTCCCAGGCGCGACTGAGTCTGCCCTAACTGGACCGAGACATCCTTGGCCCGCTCGTTCATGACTCGCAGGCGAGCCCGCTCTTCTTGCAGGTTGGCCCGGGTCACCTTGAGCTTGCGCTCCAAAGAGCCTTGTTGCGCAGAGCCAGGTAGGGCTAGACCGAGCAGCAGGGCCAGCAGCACGAAACGCACCGGGCTACACCTTCAAGAACCGGTTGACCGATATCCAACTGCCCAGCAGGCCGACAAGGGCGCCCAGGAGCAGCAGGGCGGGGCAGAGCCAGGGGAGCAGGCTTTCGGGCGAAGCCACGGGCAAGAAGGATACTGAGGTCAAGAGCTGGGGCACCAGCAGGCGGTAGGACTCGCTGACCACGGTGGCAGCCAGGGCTGCCCCCACCAGACCTTGCAGGATACCCTCCAGCAGAAACGGCCAACGGATGAACCAGCTGGCCGCTCCCACCAACTGCATCACCTCGATGTCGCGTCGGCGGGCGTAAACGGTGAGACGGATGGTGTTGCTGACGACCAGCAGGGTGGAAACCAGCAGCAGGACAAGCACGACCAGGCCCACCGTGCGCACGATGCGGTTGAGAGCCAGCATGCGCCGAGCGACATCCTCGCCGAAGCGCACCTTCTCGATGGAGCCCACCCCCTTGACATTGTGACCGACCTTCTCGAGGTCCTCGGCGCGACGAACCCGTATCTCGAGCGCATCGGGAAGCGGGTTGTGGGTCAGATCCCCGAGCTGGATGCGGTTGTTCATGCGCTTCTTGAGGTGCTCGAAGGCCTGCTCGCGAGAGACGAACGAGACCCCCTCCACGCCTGGCAGCTTCAAGACCCGCGCGCGCAACTCTCCGAGCTGATCGCGGTTGAAGTCAGCTGCGAGGTAAGCCACTACCTTGAGGTCGGAGGCCAGGTCGCGGGCCAGGTTGCTCAGGTTGGCCATCAAGACCAGAAAAAAGCCCACGATCATGGTCAGCACCATGACGGTGGTGACCGAAGCCACGCTCATCAGCGGGCTGCGTCGCACGTTGACCAGGACCTCGCGGAGGAAGTAATGGGCAAGTCCCATGACTAGACCACCTGCGAGGCGCGTTGCGCCACGGTGTAGTTGCCGCGCTCGAGATCCTCGGCGATTCGGCCTTGACGCATCACGATCACGCGCTTGCGCATGGTATCGACGATCTGCTGATCGTGAGTGGCCACCAGCACCGTGGTTCCCTCGGCGTTCACGCGTGACAAGATCTGCATGATATCCCAGGAGGAGTCGGGATCGAGATTGCCGGTCGGCTCATCAGCGAGCAGCAGGCGGGGCTCGTTGACCAGGGCCCGGGCGATGGCCACCCTTTGCTGCTCGCCGCCGGACAGCTGACCTGGCATCCGTTTGCGCTTGCCCAGGAGGCCCACCAGCTCGAGCACCCGGGCTACCTTGCGGGGAATCTCGCGGCGGTGGGCGCCGGTCACTTCCAGGGCGTAGGCCACGTTCTCCCAGGCGGTTTTCTCGCGCAGCAGGCGGAAGTCTTGGAAAATGACCCCGACCTTGCGTCGCAGGTACGGGATCTCGGAACGCCGCAACTCGCCCACGTCGTGATTGTCCACGTAGACCGAGCCATTTTTGGGCTCGTGCTCGCGATAGAGCAGCTTGAGGAGGCTGGATTTGCCCGAGCCGGTGGTGCCCACCAGGAAGACAAACTCGCCCTTGCGGACCAACAGCTCGACCTCGTGGAGGGCCTGGTATCCGTTAGGATAAACCAGGTTGATGCCGTGCAGCTCCACCATGGAGTCTTCGTACTCGGCCTTGGGGCGCCGCATCGCGGGCGAGAGCAGGTTCTTCCAGGAGAACAAAGGCCGCCTCCCTTTCTGGAGGAAAATTCTTCAATGATTGGATTTCCTTCCAGCTCCTGGGAGTCCTTTCGAACGGGTGTTTTATGCGTGCAGAGCGGGGTTGGCTTCGAAGCAAGCGAGAGCGGCCCGAGCATCGTGACCGCGGGCCAGGGCCAGGGCCGCCTGGGCCGCTCCTCGCAGGCTGGCCACCATGGGCGGGATGCGACGTTGCAGCTCCTGACGCACCGGAGCCCGGGCTCGCAGGAGGTGGAACAAGGCTTTGTGCAGCCCCTCGGCGCTCAGGCCTTCCAGGGCGAGGGACATGGCCCCGCAGCGCTGGCAGAATCGCTCCACCTTGGGGTCGTAAGCCAGGCCAAGGAAGGGGATGCCGCGCGCTGCCGCCATGATGGCGGCATGCAGTCGCATCCCCAGTACCATGTCGAGGCAGGAAAGCAGGCCCATCAGTTCCTTGGGTGTGTAGTCGGCCCGCAGAAGACGGGCATGAGGGGCAAGCTGGGAGCAGAGCTCTTCGCTCAGAGGACGGTCGCGGGAGGGCTGAAAAGGCAGGAGCAGCAAGCGCGCTTTGTCTTCCTCGGCAAAGCGCCGCAGTCCCCCGACCAGGGCTTCTCGATTCAGCCCTGGCCAGTGGCGCACGGCCACACCCACCAGCGGCCCGACTTGCGAGCCCGAGCCGGCCGGGCGTTCCATGCGAGCCACGTCGGCTGCCAGGTCTTCCTGGGCCAGAATCTCGTTGATGCGGGCGGGCGCGCATGGTTCCAAGCCCAGCACGGGGTCGGCCGTCAGCCGCGAGGGGGGGCGGCCCACGCCCAGGTCGCGGATCTCGTCAGCCGATTCCTGGTCGCGCCAGGTGAGCAGCTGAAAGCCGTTGGCCAGTCGGACCAACTGGCGCCCCAACCCGGTTCGTACTGGTCCGAAGCCCTGGCAGTACAGCATCACCGGTCTTCGCGCCAGGCGCGCCAGCACGCAGACCCCGAGGTAATAGATCACGCTGTTGATGCCGGTGCTGTCCTGAATCAGTCCGCCTCCTCCCGAGAGCAACAGGTTGCACGAGCGCAAGGCCTTGAGCACAGGCCCGGGCGCGCTGCGCGGGATCGGCTGGAGGCCCAATCGACGCGCACCTTCCGGGTCGGCGGTGAGCACCGAGATCTCCACCTCGGCTTCAACCCGGCGCAGGTCCTCCACGATGGCCTGCAGGATCGCCTCGTCGCCCGCGTTGCCAAAGCCGTAATAGCCGCTGATCAGGATGCGTGGCATTGCAGACTGACGTTTCCCGCTCGGCGGGAAAACTCCCTGGCCCGGTTCGAACACAGGTCAATGAGCCTGTTTGATGGACAGAAAGCTCTTGAGCATGTGCGAGCCCAGGTGGAGTTGGGCCCCCGGCCGCCCGGTTCGGCCGCGCTGACCCGGCTGCGCGCCTACGTATCGGAGCATCTGGTGGGCCTTGGCTGGGGAGTCGAGGAGCAGCCTTTCGAAGCGATCACGCCCAACGGCAAGATCTCCATGGTCAACCTGCTGGCCCGATTTCCCCCCGGTGAGGTGCCCGGGCAGGGTTCCATCCTGCTTGGGGCCCACACTGATACCAAAGTCTTTGATTTCGAGTTTGTGGGAGCCAACGATGGTGGCTCCGGAGTAGCCTGTTTGCTTGAGCTGGGGAGAGTCGTGCCCCAGCTCGACTTGTGGCGACCGACCGTGCTGGCCTTCTTTGATGGCGAGGAGGCGCAGGTCGCCTGGGGCCGTGGGGACGGGCTCTACGGGAGCCGCCAGCTGGTCGGCCAGTGGTGGAGCGAACGCCGCCTGGCCCAGCTTCTGGCCGTGGTGGTCCTGGACATCGTGGGGGATCGGGAGCTTCGGGTGACGCGCGATCTTCACTCGACTGCCTGGCTGCAGGACCTGGTCTGGGAGGTGGCCTGCGAGCAGGGAGTGGCCGATGTCTTTGAGGGGCCGCTGGAGTGGATTGAGGACGACCACCTTCCCTTTCTGGCTGGGAAGGTGGCCTCGGTGGTGCTGATCGGTTTTGGCCATGACGATCAGGGCGGATACTTCCCGCCCTACTGGCACACCCCCGAGGATACTCTGGACAAGGTCTCGGCGCTCAGTCTGGAGCGGGTGGGGAGGGTGGTGGAGCGGTCTCTGATTCGCCTTCAGGGGCCCCCGCCGGCGGAGCGCCCGGGGGCTTGAGATAACGGTCGTAGGCCAGCACCGAGATCTTGTGGATGTCTTCCAGGAGCATGGTCTGGGCAACGAACGAGCATCCCTGGATGCCCGGGGCATACAGGGCGCATTCAGCGAAACACTCGCGGTTGAGAAACGGGCATGTGGGCACAAGAAGCTATTCGGTGGATGACTTGAATAACCTTGCAGGCGTTTTCGGTGTCGAGGGTGAACCATGGGCCCCAAAGAAGGCGGAGCATAAGGGTGAGCAGAGCCGAGTGACCGAAAATCGAGACAACTCAAACGAGGCCAAGAAACTCCCCCCCTATACCGGGACCACTTCAGACGGCTCTCGGACCGGAGCGCCCGCCCGCCCGCCCGCGAAGCCGCCGGCTGGCCGCGCGGTTCCCTCGGGAGGGGCGGTCAAGCCTCCCTCGACCTCGTTTCTCAAGCCAGAGAAGCCCGCTTCTGACGATCCTCTGCGGGCGGAGCTGGCCCGGTTGACCGAGGGGGCCGAGGAGGAGAAACCCAAGATCCCGCCCCCCCCGCCTCCGCGTCCAGAGGCTGAGGCGAAGGAGTCCCCCAGGGTCGATCAGTCGAACAGCGAAGTGGCCCAGGCCAGCGCCCGGGAGCCAGATCTCCTCGGCCCGGCCAGCGAGCCCGAGGAGATGAAGTTGGAGCAGGGCAACGACCCCCGATTGGCAGCCGAGATTAAGGAATTGATGGACATAGTGGCCGGGCTCGAGTCTTTAACTTTCCTGCGCCCTCGGGTAGAGAAGTTCACCAGAGAGGGAGCCGATCTGTCCGCTCTGGTCAGCGTCTACCGGCTCACCTCCCGGACCCTCAAGGACGAGCTGAACGAGAAGAACAAAATGCTCGATCAGTTTCGCAAGGAGTTCCAGAAGCAGCGCGTGGCTCTGGAGGAGGCGCGCAAGAAGGAGGTTCCTCCTTCCCGCCCTCTTGCCGACCCGGCCGACACCGACAAGCTGAACAAAGAGATTAAGAGCCTGCAAGACCAGGTAGACGCTTCTCAGGAGCAGCGCAACCGTTTGCTGCAAGATTTCCAGAACATGCGCAACCGGATCCAGATCGATACCGACTTGAAGGTTCATCGCGAGAAGGAGACCTTGATCAAGAAAGTCCTGCCTGTGGTGGACGGCTTTGATCGTGCTTTGGAGACAGTGCGCTCTGCTACCGAGACCGATGAGGTGGTTCGCGGCATCGAGATGCTGTTTCGCATCTTGATGGAGGCCCTCGAATCAGAGGGTCTGTCGCCGGTGATCACCAAAGACCAGATGTTTGATCCTCGCTGCCACGAAGCCATGGGCCAGGTGGTGACGGCTGATGTCCCCGAGGACAGCGTCTTTGACGAGCTGAATAAAGGCTACTACCTGGGTGAGAGATTGCTGCGTCCAGCCATGGTTCGTATCGCCAAAGCGCCCGAAGGGGGCGCTCCTCCCCCTGCTGTCAAACCGCCTCCCGAGATGCCCGGGCCAGAACCTCCCAGGGAAGAGGTCTCGGACCCCTCCGAAGGAGCTTCGGGCGAGGAGAATGTTGAGAGTTAGCGAAAGATTCCACGGGCTGGGGAGAACTGACCACATTTGCTCTGGATGCTAGGGAGGAACGGTAGTTCGTGAACAAGATCGTTGGGATCGACCTGGGTACAACCAACAGCCTGGTATCGATTGTAGAGGGTGGCCAGCCGATCGTCCTGCCCAGCGCCGAGGGGGATTACCTTTTCCCTTCGGTAGTCGGCTTCTCCAAGAGCGGTGAGCGACTGGTGGGATCGGTGGCCAAGCGTCAGGCCATCTCCAATCCCGAGCGGACGGTGATCTCCATCAAGCGCCACATGGGCACCGACTACCGGGTCAATATCGACGACCGCTCTTATTCTCCTCAGGAGATCTCGGCCATGATCTTGCAGAAGATCAAGGCTGACGCGGAAGCCTATCTCGGCTTCCCCATCGAGCAGGCGATCATCACGGTTCCCGCCTACTTCAACGACTCCGAGCGCCAGGCCACCAAGGACGCCGGAGCCATCGCGGGCCTGGAAGTCCTTCGCATCATCAATGAGCCCACCGCCGCTTCGATGGCCTACGGGCTGGACAAGCTCGACAAGACCGAAACCGTGCTGGTCTGGGACCTGGGCGGCGGCACCTTCGATGTTACTATCCTCGAGCTCGGTGGCGGCGTCTTTCAGGTCAAGTCCACCTCGGGCGACAACCGCCTGGGTGGGGACGACTGGGACCAGCGCATCATGGACTGGCTGGTGGACGAGTTCAAGAAAACCACCGGCATCGACCTGCGCACCGACCGCGTGGCCATGCAACGCTTGAAAGAGGCGGCCGAGAACGGCAAGATTCGTCTTTCCACCGAGACCACCACCCAGATCAAGCTCCCCTTCATTGCGGCCGATGCTTCCGGTCCCAAGCACCTTGACATGGAGCTGACTCGCGGCAAGTTCCAGGAGCTGACCGTGGACCTGGTCGACCGCTGCGTGGGTCCGGCCATTCGGGCCCTGGAAGACTCGGGCCTGAACAAGATGGACATCAACAAAGTCCTGTTGGTGGGCGGCTCGACGCGTATGCCGGCCATCCAGGACAAGGTCCGTATGCTGTTTGGCATCGAGCCCTCCAAGGAGATCGACCCTGACAAGGTGGTGGCCATGGGGGCCGCCGTGCAGGGCGCCGTGATGGCCGGCGAGGTCAAGGACATGGTGCTCCTGGACGTCACCTCGCTCTCGCTCGGCATCGAGACCGTGGGCGGCGTGTTTACCAAGCTGATCGAGCGCAACACGCAGATCCCCTGCTCCAAGACCCGCGTCTTCACCACCGCCGCCGACGGTCAGTCGGTGGTCGAAGTGCACGTGCTGCAGGGCGAGCGCGAGCTGGCGGCTCACAATAAGTCGCTGGGCCGCTTCGAGCTGCGCAACATTCCCCCCGCCCCTCGCGGCGTGCCCCAGATCGAGGTCACCTTTGACATCGACGCCAACGGCATCGTGAACGTGTCGGCCAAGGACATGGCCACGGGCAACAAGCAGAAGATCGTCATTCAGTCGCCCACGAACTTGACTCAGGAAGAGATCAACCAGATGGTCAAGGAAGCGGCCATCTACGCTGAGGAAGACGCCAAGCGCCGCAGCGAGGCCCAGGCCCGCAATAAGGCCAACATCGAGCTCGACACGGCCGAGCGCATGCTGCGCGAGATGGGCAACCAGATGTCTTTTGACCACCAGCGGCGCCTGCGTGACGGCATCGAGCGGCTGCGCGCCTCCCTGCAGACCTACGATACCGAGAAAATCAAGGACGACACCAAGGTTCTCACCGATGCCCTCTACGCCGTGGGCACCGAGGCCTACCTGACCACCGGTGGCGAGCGCGCGGCCGATGCGGCCCGCAAGGCCGGCATCGACACGGAAGGGATGATGGGCGGCGGCGGTGAGGCGTCCGAGGAGCCGAGCGAGGAAGACCTCTTCAGCTGGTTCAAGAAGTAGCTTCTCTTTCGTTCCGGATCGATGGCTGACTACTACGAGACTCTTGGCGTTCCCCGCGACGCCAGCAAGGATGACATCAAGCGGGCTTATAAGAAGCTGGCTCGGCAGTACCACCCTGACGTAGCCCAGGACAAGACCGAGGCCGAGCGCAAGTTCGGGCAGATCAACGAGGCCTACTCGGTGCTCGCCGACGACGAGAAACGCGCCTACTACGACCGCTACGGGAGCGTGCCCTCGGCGGCGCAGGAGGGAGCCGACTTCGGGGGCTTTGGAGGCTTCCCGTTCGGCGACTTGTTCGACACCCTGTTTGACTTTGGCGGAGGCGGCCGTCGCCAGCGCCAGGCTCGCCCCTCGCGGGGCAGCGACCTTCGCATGGGGATCCGCATCAGTCTCGTGGATTCCTTCCAGGGAGCGAGCCGCGAGGTCGAGCTGACCTCGGATGTCGCCTGTACCCAGTGCGAGGGAAGACGGACCCTGGAGGCTGACGGTTTCCAGAACTGTCCTCAGTGCGCCGGGATGGGCCAGGTACAGCAAATCATCAACACGCCCTTCGGACGCTTGACCCAGGTGGCGCCGTGCGCCGCTTGCCGAGGACAGGGACGGCAACTGGTCAAGCCCTGTCCCGGTTGTCGCGGGGCCGGTCGCACCCCCCAGAAGCGCACTCTGAGCGTGAAGATTCCTCCCGGGATGGACTCGGGCGACAAGATTCGCATGCGGGGCGAGGGAGAGCCGGGCACGCTGGGTGGCCCTCCAGGCGACCTCTATCTGGTGGTGGAGGTGGCGGAGCACGAGGAGTTCCGCCGTCAGGGCGACGACCTCGCGCGCTCTCTCAAGGTGACGTTCACCGACGCCGCTCTGGGGGCCAGCGTGGAAGTGCCCCTCCTGACGGGAGAGAAAGAGACTCTCAAGATCCCGGGCGGTACGCAGAACGGCACCGTTTTTCGCTTCAAGGGCAAGGGAATGCCGCGTTTCCAGCGCTCGGGCCGGGGCGATCTGCACGTCGAGGTGGAGGTCATGGTGCCCACCAAGCTCAATTCCAAGCAGAAGAAGCTGCTCAAGGAGTTCGCCGAGGCCGGGTCTCAGGAGGCCGAGCCCCAGAGCTTCTTTGAGAAGATTCGCGACGCCATCTTCGGTTGACAAGCTCAGTCGACTGGCTGGAGGTCGAGTTGAGCGCTCCCGCCGAGCAGGAGAGCACGCTGGCCTTGCTGCTCGAGCGTCGCCACCTGGGCGGCTGGGTGGTCGAGCCCGAGACCGAGGGCTTGCGCTGGATTTTCTACGTGCCCCAGGAGCCGGGCTGGAAGGAGCGTTTGGGGGCGCTGGGACTGGCGGCGGCCGAGCACGACGGGGTCATCCGGGTGCGCGGTCAGGTACGCGATGAGGACTGGGCCGAGAATTGGAAAGAGTTCTACCATCCCCGCCGCTTGACCCGAAGGCTGGTGCTGCGCCCGAGCTGGGCCGAATTTCAGACCGAGCCAGGCGACCTGGTCATCGAGCTCGACCCGGGCATGGCTTTTGGCACCGGCTACCACGCCAGCACACGACTCTGCCTCGAGCTCTTGGAAGAGCAGCCCCCGGCTGAACGGGTGCTGGACATGGGCACCGGGTCGGGCATTCTGTCCATCGCCGCCCTGCTCATGGGCAGCGCCCGCGTGACCGCCATCGACTGCGATCCGGTGGCCGTGCGGGTGGCTCGCGAGAACCTGCGCCAGAACAGGCTCTCGAAGCGGGCACGGGTTTTGCTGGGCGAGAACGTTCCCCGGACCCATTACGACCTGATTCTGGCCAATCTGATCGCCCAGGTGCTGGTGGAGATGGCTCCCGAGCTGACCCGGGCCCTGGCCCCCGGGGGCCGACTGGTGGTAGGGGGGATCATCGACACACGCGCCGACGAAGTGCTGGAAGCCTTCCAGGGTCTCGTGCCGGTTGGGCGGGGAGAGGAGGAGGGCTGGGTAGCCCTGGCCTTCCAGCGTCCGTGCGCCTGACGCGACTTTTTGCCCCGGTCGCCGCTCCCGAGTTTCGCCTGGAGGAAGACGCCGCCCACCACCTGCGGGTGCTGCGTTTGCGGCCCGGGGACCGTTTCCTGGCCATCGACCAGGGCTGCGACTGGTTGTGCGAGTTGACCCGTGGAGGCAAGGCAAAGGTGCTCGACTCGCGCCCTGCGCGCCCCGAGCCCCGCATCGCCCTGGATCTCAAGCTGGCTCTGGTCAAGGGAGAGCGCTTCGACCAGGCGGTGGAAATGGCGTCCGAGCTCGGGGTCGACTCGGTGACGCCGCTCCTGACCGCGCGCACGGCCGGCGAGCAGCCCGGAGCCACCCGCACCGCTCGCTGGGAACGCATCGCGCGCTCGGCGGCGGCCCTCTCCGGCCGGGCCCAGTTCACCCGGGTCGAGCCGGCCGCTCGCTTCGAGGAGGCGCTCGCCTCGGCAGGCCCGGGGGTCTTGTTTGCTCCCGGGCAAGAAGCTTTGCGCGAGCTTCCGCTCGGCCAGCGGCTTTCGCTCTGGTTAGGACCCGAGGGTGGATTTACTCCCGAGGAGGTCGAAGGGGCGAGCCGCCATGGTCTGGTGCTGGCCGGGCTGGGGGAACGGATTTTACGCGTGGAGACGGCCGCCCTGGTGGCCCTGACCCTGGTGCTCCATCTGGCGGGAGAGCTATGATACAACCGAGTCCGGAAAAGTTTGCCGAGCTGAGCGCTCAGGGCTTCGTGGTGCCCGTCTTCCGCGAGCTACCAGCCGATCTTGAGACCCCACTGTCGGTCTTCTTGAAGTTGCGCCGCCCGGGCGAGCCGGCCTTCTTGCTCGAGAGCGTCGAGAAGGGCCAGTCGGTTGGACGCTATTCATTCTTGGGCACCAACCTGAGCCTCTTGCTGCGAGTGGAGGGTGATCGGGTCGAGCTAGGCGAGGGGGGCGAGCAACCCTTGGCCGGGCGCGATTCGCTCGAGCTTCTGCGGCAGGCGATGAGCCAGTTTAAGGCGGTTCCCCTGCCCGGGCTCCACGGTTTTTGGGGTGGAGCGGTGGGTTTCCTGGGTTACGACGCCATCCGCCGCTTCGAGCCGGTGGGCCCGGGTCAACCAGAGGATCTGCACCTGCCGGAGGCCCTTTTCCATCTCTGTCGCCAGTCCGTTCTGTTCGACCACGTGGCCCAGCGCATGTACGCCGTGGTCGCCGTGGAGCCGGGGGGCGACTACCAGGCGGCCGTCGTCGAGTTGCAGGAGCTGGGTAAGCGCCTGGCCCGTCCGCTCGAGTTCAGGCCTCAGAGCGTGGCCATCGAGGATACCGAGGAGCGCCACAACCAGACCCGCGAGGAGTACATGCAAGGGGTGCAGCGCATTCGCGAGCACATCGCGGCCGGCGACATCTTCCAGGCGGTCCTGTCACGTCGCCTCGAGCGCCGCAGCAGCGCCGACCCGGTCAACCTCTACCGGGCCCTGCGCATTCTCAATCCCTCTCCCTACATGTTCTTTCTCGATTTCGGCGAGTTCCAGCTCATCGGCTCCTCACCCGAGGCCCTGGTCAAGCTCGACGGCCGCACCGCCGAGACCCACCCCATCGCCGGCACCCGTCCCCGGGGACGGGATGTCGAGCACGACCAGGCCCTGGAGCTCGAGCTCCTGGCCGACCCCAAGGAGCGGGCCGAGCACGTGATGCTGGTGGACCTTGGTCGCAATGATCTTGGCCGGGTGTGCAGCTACGGGAGCGTCCATGTGCCCCAGTTCATGGAGGTGGAGCGTTTCTCGCATGTCATGCACATCGTCTCGCGCGTGCGGGGTGAGCTGCGACCCGACTGCGACGGCTTTGACCTCGTGCGGGCCGCGTTTCCGGCCGGAACCGTGAGCGGCGCCCCCAAGATTCGAGCCATGCAGATCCTCGATGAGCTCGAGCCCACCCGGCGGGGGATTTACGCTGGAGCGGTGGGCTACTTTGGATTCTGGGGCAACCTGGATACCTGCATTGCCATCCGCACCATCCTGCGCCGCGGCGACCGGGTCTATCTGCAGGCTGGGGCCGGCATCGTGGCCGACTCCGACCCGGCCACGGAGTACCAGGAGACGGTGGCCAAGCTCGAAGCCCTCAAGAGGGCTCTGGAGATGGCCGAAGGAGACATGCTCAGATGATCCTGGTGCTCGACAACTACGACTCGTTCACCTACAACCTGGTACAACTGTTGGGAAGCCTGGGTTGCGAGGTCCAGGTGCACCGCAATGACCGGATCACCATCCAGGAGATCGAGCGCTTGCGACCGTCCCACCTGGTCATCTCGCCCGGTCCCGGGCGGCCCGAGGACGCAGGGCTCTCGGTCGAGGCCATCCGCCAGCTCAAGCTCCCCATTCTGGGAGTCTGCCTGGGCCATCAGGCCCTGGCGGTGGCCTTCGGGGGCGAGGTGGTGCGGGCCGAGCGCCAGCTTCACGGCAAGGTCTCGGGCGTTTACCACGATGGTCTGCACCTGTTCCAGGGGCTCTCGAATCCTTTCGAGGCCACCCGCTACCATTCGCTGATCGTGCGCGAAGAGACTCTGCCGGCCGAGTTGCGCGTGACCGCCTGGACCTCCGACGGCGAGATCATGGGTCTGCGCCATACCGAGCGACCGCTCGAGGGGGTGCAGTTTCACCCCGAATCCATTCTGACTGGCGAAGGGCGGCGTATTCTGAGGAACTTCCTGGGGCGCTAAGGCACCGCGCGCTCTCTCCACAGGATCACCCGCAGGCGGTCTTCCAGGCTGAGAAACTCGTTGAGTCGAAAGGTGACGGTGGTATCTGCCCCGGCGGCGCTGGAGGCGTCAACCCAGCCGTTGGAGCCCCCCGTGATCGGCAGGGGGTCGGGAGGGATGGCCATGACCTCATACAGGGGAGGGCTGCCCTGCAAGAAGGATCGGATCACCGCCAGCCCGGGGCCAGGATCGGGTCCCAGAGTCAGCCAGTAGGCCTCATACTCCAGGATGACGCTCTGCACGAAGCTCAGGTAGGCGGCCCGATTGGTCTTGGTGTTGAAGCGGATGGGAGGCTCCAACTCGGGATGGCGAAGCAGGTAGAAGGTGGAGGGCCAGACCTGCACATCGCCGGTGGGAACGCCATCGTCGAAACGCGCTTCCAGCGTCATCATGGGGGAAGAGCCGATCTGCAGGCTGCGGTTCTTGCCCACGTTGCGGGCCGGCACCTTGAATTCCACCTCGGTGTAGTCGCCCACCTGGATTCCGGCCGTGTCCTCGAGCTCGAGCGAGCCGCCCGGCCCGGCCACGAAGGCTCCCAGCAGGCTCATGTCCTCGGCCTGGAAGGGGCCCTCGGTGTAGACCACTCCCTGGAAGGCCGAGCTGGAACGGCCGTTCCCCTTGAGCGAGGCCCCCCGCCCTGCCAGCAGAACGGCCCGATGGCCGGGGTCCAGAGCGGCTCCCTCGGTCACGGTCACTCTGCCGGTCGCCACGACCAGCCCGGTTCCGCGGATGGAGCCCTGCACGCTCAGATCCCCATCCACGTAAACGACCCCCCGCTCCAGGACCAGGTCACCGCTCACGCTCAGGCCCTCGGCGGCGCGGAAGTAGCCGCTGAGCGGGGCAGGGTCCATCAGAGGGTCGGAGCGAGAGCCGCTGAGCACCTGCAGGTCGCTGCGTCCGGCCGGGTCGTAGTCGCGCAGTCGCACGTGGGGAACGGGAGCGGCCTGGGCTCCGGATTGCAGCTGGCCCCGTACCACCACGTCGGGAGCCGTCACGATGCCGCCCGGTGAGCGGACGTTGCCGGTCACGGTCGTGCCCTGCCCCAGGTCGATGGCTCGCTCCCCGGTGCTGTTGGAGGTGATGTGGCCGGGCAGGAGCTGGTCGGGATTGAGCTCGACCTCCTCGGGGGCGCCGCTCATCGCGCCCACCAGCAGCCGCTCCCCGGCCACCGGGCCCTCGGAGGCGATAGCGTAGGGAAAGGGGGGAACGAACAGGATGGCCTCCACGGTGCGGCGCGATCCCCGGCAGGTACCCACTCCCACCAGGTGGATCGAGTGGGCCGGCACCAGGCGCTCGCCATTCTGGCGAGCCGACTCGGAGCGGAAGTTGTTCAAAGAGCGCGGGATGCCATGGCCGGCGTCGAAGGCCAGTCGCCCCTCGGCGCCTGCCACCAGGTTGAGCTGCAGCGGCGTGGAGCCGCCCGCTTCGCCGAAGGCGCCGTCTGATTCCACGATGCGCTCGATGGCCAGGGCGATGACGCTCTCGGCGTGCTCCAGGGCCAACTGGCTGGCCTCCAGTCGTTGAGCGGCGTTGAGATGGGCCATGCCGGTGCCGGCCAGCACCCAGGCCAGGGTCAGAGCCAGCGCGATGACCATCAGCACGCTGACCAGGCTGCTGGCGCGGCGCCTCACAGGCTGGCCTCCAGGGCGCGCAGGCAGCTCTTGAGGTCGGGGTAGCGATCTTCAGGTTGCTTGGCCAGCATGCGGGCCACCACCTGGGCGGCCCGCGGGCTCAGATCGGGTCGCAGGTCGGTGAGGAGAGGTGGCGGCTCTTGCAGGTGCTGCATGACAAGCTCCAGGGGGTCGTCGCCCTGGAAAGGCAGCTGGCCGGTTAGCAGCTCGAAGGTCATCACGCCCAGGGAATACTGGTCGCTGCGCGGGTCGGTCTGGGAGAGGCCCCGGACTTGCTCGGGCGGGATGTAGGCGGGCGTCCCGAAGATCGAGCCAGTCAGCGTCACGGTCTGGAACTCCTGGGCCCGGGCCAGCCCGAAGTCGACCACCTTCACCTGTTTGCCCTCGCCCAGAAGGACGTTGTCGGGCTTCAGGTCGCGGTGCACGATGCCCTGAGCGTGGGCATAGCTGACCGCCTCGAACAAAGGACGGAGATAGCTCAGGGCTTCCTCGGCCGGCAGCCCGCCGGGCCTGATCACGCTGGCCAGGGTCGGGCCCTTGATCCACTCCATGGCCACGTAGAGCAGCCCGTCGTGCTCGCCATAGGCTTCCAACAAGACGACATTAGGGTGGCGCAGGCGGGCCAGGATCTTCACCTCGCGCAGGAAGCGGAAGCGAAGCTCCTGGCTGTGACCCAGGGCCTCGCGGTCGATCACCTTGATGGCCCGGGCCTGACCGCGGTCGGCGCTGCGGGTGGGGACGCCCAGGTAGACGGTGGCCATGCCTCCGCGCCCCAATCTTTCCACCAGGAAGTAGGCTCCCAGTTGCTTGCCGACCCATGGGTCGTCCTCCCGGCTCACCACCATGGAGGCCAGCCGGGTGAGCCGATCGCGCTCCTGGCGGGCCCGCCGCCGGGCCGGTAGAACCAGGCCGAACAGGGCCGCCAGGGAGCTGCCGAGTACCACCAGGCTGGTCAGGGGATAGGAGCGGACGAATTCGTAGGCGGGCATGATCAGGGGCCAACGCGGGGACAGGGCGTGGCTGCCGCTGGCCGGCCAGCGCTCGACCCCGGGCGCCAGAGTGAATTCGTGCACGCGATAGCCGGGCCGACTGAGCTTCACGTTGACCGGGGTCTGGGCGTTGGGCCACCGCTCCAGGGGGACCGTGAAGGGCCCCGGGGTGAGTCCCAGAGGTTGGCCGGCCAGCTCGGCGCTGGCCCCCGGGGGGGAGGTGGCCAGGGTCAGCCTCACCAGCACCGGCTCCATCGTCAGCACTTGCCCTGGCTCGGGCGGTACGCGCAAGACGCCCCCCAGCACTCCACGCCATTCCAGGTCGCGATACCCGAAGCGGCGTAGCCGCAGGTGAACTGGCCCCGGCTCGAGCAAGAACGCGCCGCCCTGTTGCTCGACGCGTTCCCAGCTGCCGGCACGCTCGAGTTGGACCAGCCTGGGCAGCGGGCGGCAGGCCAGGGAGTATTCGCGCAGCTCGGCCCCCGCCGGCATGCAGAGCACGACCAGCAGCAGCAATCTACAGGCCACTGCGAGGCCATACGGCGCGATGGACCGTGACACGGTCGATCCGTCGATTCAAGGTCAGACTGAGCCTCAGGCAGTCGCCCTCCTGGCTGACGGCCAGCGTTTCCACGTCGCGGGCCAGCCAGCGCGTCCCGACTGCCGGTTCTCGGGCTACCTGGCGCAGCTCGTCCGGCCCCAGCCGCATGGGGGCGCTCCCGCCGGGTACGGCAACGGTGAGGGTGGGCGGCTCGGGTGGCCACTGGCGGCGCACCAGGCGGTCGTCGAGCTGGGCGTAGACGATGACGAAAGGGTCCCAGGTCCGCTGGCCGGTGGCCAGAACTGTATCCTGGCGCATCAGGCCCAGCGCTACCGGCGGCTCGGAGCGCAGGCTCCAGGCGCCCGGAGCGGTGCGGTAGAGGTCGCGGGCCATAGTCTCCAGGGCGTTGGTGGCCTCGAGCTGGAGCTGGGCCCGGGTCGTGCCCTTCAGCTGAGCGCGCATGGTAGGCACGAGAAAGGCATAGACCAGGCCCAGCACCAGCAACGTCAGAGCCCCAGCCACCATCACCTCGACCAGAGTGAAGCCTGATCCTTTACGGACGCACTTTGGAGACATACACCGCGTGCTCGGTTCGGTAGACTTTCTGGCGTACTGACCACTCCACTGTCGAGCGGAGCTCGAGCAGCCGGGGAGAAACCTGGCGAATGGCGAGTTTGCGGACGAACGCGACCTGGCCGGCCCCCTGGACCGCGGGCAGGACAGTCTCTCCAGGAGCCAGGGCGGCGAAGGGACGTGCCCGGAACTCCTCCAGGGCAGAGCGGGCCAGCTCGGTCGCCTCCAACTGGCTCTCTCCTCGACGAATGGCCAGCAGGGACGTCGGGTAGAGCTGGAACAGGAACGGAAGCAAGAGGCCCAGGAGGGCGGCAGTCAGGACGATCTCCACCAGGGACAGGCCTCGTGAGTGTACCATTTGTTCCATTTTAGGGGATGAGCAGGTGCAAGGCAAGTCTGGCAATCTGAAAATGTGAACTTGGTGTTAACGATGTTAACGGTTTTAGGGGATTCTAGACCGGGTCGGAAACGGGCGTGAAAGTGGGGTAGACTTAATTGAGGTGCTTGACTGATGGATGCAGGGATTCCGGCCCCCAATGTGCAGATGCCCCAGCAGGTCTCGGGCCAGTTCGACCAGGCCGAGGCCAAGCTGCAGAAGGCGAAGAAGAATCGTAAGGCTCGCAAGAAGATCAAGCAGGAGCACTTCGATTCTATTCGCTCGGGCAAGGCCCAGTCGGTCCCGGCGGCCAACAAGTCCGTCGGCGAGCAGCGCGGAGCCCACGATACCTTCAGCAAGACGCCCGAAGCCCAGCAGGCTATGAAGGGTGGCGGCAACTGGAAGGCCGACCTGGGCCGGTCGGTGGCAGGAGGCAATGCCAGCGCGGCTGCTGGAGGAGGGGCCTACGCGGCGCCCAGCATTCCCACCGGCGGAGGCCTCGGCAACGTGGCCGGCATGACCGACGCAGACTCCTTGATGGGTGCCCTGACCGGAGCGCAGGGAAATCAGGGCCAGTTGCAGCAGGCTTTGCAGCGCATCGGTGAGGACCATAAGGGTCAGGTGGATTTCAACCAGAAGACCAACCAGGCCATGCAGGGCTTTGCCAAGGCCGAGCAGGGCTTCGGCATCAAGGAAAAGCTGTTCAAGGTCCAGGAAGGCATGTTCAAGGGCATTGCCAAGACCTTGCAGATGGTCGGAAAGGCCCTCAACATGGCCGCCCAGGCCCTGGAAACCGCCGCTCAGGCGGTGGACGCAGCCGCCCAGGCCGTGGCCGCCATCCCCTTCGTGGGTCCCGCTCTGTCGGCCGTCTTGAAAGCCGTGGCCATGGTGCTGCGCGGCATCGGCAAGATGCTCCAGAGCATCGCCAAGGTGATGGAGCAGATCGGCCAGAAAATGGATCAGCTGGGCCAGCAGATGGCTCAGAAGGCCGAGCAGATGAAGGCCAGCAAGCTGGCCCAGCAGGCCAAGAAGATGGCCGAGAAGGCCAAGCTCGACGAGGGCATGCGGCGCCTGCAGCAGATTGGCGACGCCCGCTCGAAGGTCTCCGGGGCCCTGCAGACCAACGTGAGCGACCAGGTCAACATCGTGCAGCGGCTCAACGAGCTTGGCCGCAAAGCCCAGGTGGGCGCGGGCCAGGGCAACCAGATGCAGAACCAGGCCATGAACCAGGCGATGATGGCCGCCATGCAGGCCCAGCAGATGCAGCAGATGCAGAAGATGGGCCAGATGGTTCAGGGAGCCAATGCCGCACCGGGCCAGGTGGCCAACCAGGGTCGCGGAGCCAATTTGTTGCCGGCTCTGGCGGCCGGGGTCGCAGGGGCCGGCACGGTTGCCGCCCTGAACTCGGGCGCCTTCAGCGGCGGCGGAGGCGGCAACTTCAGTGGCGGGGGTGGACAGCAGCAGCAGGCGTTCTTCAGCGCTCCCACGCCTCGGGCTGAGGTCGGAGGCGGCTCGCCCGGCGGCGCCGGGACGGCCATGCCCGTCAGCTTCAGCGGCGGAGGCGGCGGCGGCGGCGTGACTGCCGGCGGCGGCGGTGGGGGCGGCATCACGGCTGGCGGTGGCGGCGGTGGCGGCATTACGGCTGGCGGTGGTGGCGGCGGTCGCGGTGGCAACGTGAGCACCGGCCCGGTGGGCGGTGGCGGCGATGCCGGCGGAGCCGTGGACATCCCCAGCGTGGATACGAACGTGAGCGTGCCGGATGTGCCGTCGCTGCCTTCGGTGCCCACTCTGGAGACTCCGCAGGCTGCTCCGGCCGCGCCGGCAGCCCCGGCACCCGAGATCCAGATGGCCGCGCTGACAGCTGCAGCGCCTCAGGCCGAGGCGGCCCCGGTGGCCGAGCAGGCTCGCACACAGGATGCCGGCATCGCCGGTACGGCTGGCAAGGCCGCCGAGGGCGAGCGGGCCGGCAACGCGGGCGATGCCGCTGGCAAGACGGCGGGCGAGGGTGGCGAGGGCAAGCCGGCTGCAGCGGCCGGCGAGCGTCAGGGTGAGACGCGCGCCCAGGGCCAGGGTGATGACAAGAAGGCCGCCGATGGCGAGAAGAAGCCCGACGGCGAGAAGAAGACCGATGGCGAGAAGAAGACCGACGGCCAGCGAGCCGAAGACCGCGGCAAGAAGGCCGAGGACAAGGACAAGAAGGCTGAGGATAAGGATAAGAAGGCCGAGGACAAAGACAAGAAGGCCGAGGACAAGGATAAGAACAAGAAAGCTGAAGAGGACAAGAAGAAGGCTCAGGAGCGCCGCAACCAGCAGGCCCAGCAGCAGCGTAAAAATCAGGCCAACAACGCCAATCAGCAGGCCAACCCCAACCAGGGCAAGACGGGTCAGGGCGGGGCCAGCGAGGTGCGCCTGGCGGCCGAGGATCAGTTGCGCTCGCTCAGCGATGAGGTGTTCGCGCTGCGAGGCGACGATCCGGGACAGCCTACCTCCACCGGGGGACGGCGTGGCGGTGGTATCGGCGGCGGGCTGGCCCTGGGCGGCGGACTGGCGGCGGCAGCGCCCACTCTGGGCGCCACCACAACCCCCAATGTTGCTGCCACGCCGGGCGTTCCAACGGCCCCAGCTCCCGGCCTGCCCCCAGTGGGCGCGCTGGCCGACGCCGGTCAGGACAAGAAGAAGGAAGGCGGCAAGCAGCTCACTCCCGAGCAGCAAGCCCAGCTGGCCAGTCGCCAACAGGCTCTGGCCTCGGTCTACACCGACATCGCCGCCCGCGGCGTGGAGATCGAAGGTGGCGTCGAAGGCCGGGCTATGGCCGCTCTGACGGGCAGCTCGTACCAGCCCAACGCGCGCATTAAGGTGGCCAAGGACGAGGGCACTGGTGGACCGGGCGATGCTGGCGGACCAGGCGCAAAGGGCGCTCAGGGCCAGGAAGGCATGATGGCCAAGCTGCAGCAGCAGCAGATGGGTCTGCCCGGCCAGGAGGGCGGTCTGCCCGGTGGAGCCATGATGGCCGACGCGGGAGGCGCCTCCATGCCCGGCAACGAATTGCCGCCTCAGCCCATCGACACCGTGGCCTGATCTCGGGCCCGCTGGCGAGGCGGGCATTTGAGGAGGAGGCGCCTGCGTGTCGGTCGAGAGCGAAGAACCGGTCGAGAGCGAGGAACCGGTCCACACTGACTTCGAGGCGCCTCTGCGCCTGTTGCGCGACGCCAGTGCGGGGTTGCTTGATCGCCGCTCGCCGGTCACCAAAGATCGGGTCGAGGGTCTTTATCGCCACCTGGCCGGTGCCGTGGGCCAGATTCTCGAAAGCGCCCGCAAACAGCTCAACGAGGGCCTGGATCAGTTCCGCGATGCCAATCCCGAGGCCGTCGGCGAAGAGTTCGAGCAGGTGCTGGAGATCTTCCGCGAGGGCCAGGAGCGCATCGACGACGGCATGCGCCTGATGGCCAGGACCTTCTTTGCCTCCACCGACCTCGCGAGCCTGGAGGCGAATGCCGGGGTGCTGAGCCTGGCCGAGAGCCAGATCCAGGACGGCCTGGACCGGATGGAGTCGGCCCTGGCACTGACCGACGACCCCACCATTCTGGGCCAGCCGGGCCCGGTCACCGCGGCCGAGGTGCCCACCGCACTGGACTCGCTGGGTAATTGCCTCGATCAGCTCACGGTCTACCTGGAGAAAGGCCAGCGCGAGCAGCTCGAGGAGGCCCTGGTTCATCTCGAGCAGGCCCGGGGCCTGCTCTTGCGCGCGCTGGCTCACAGCGAGGCCTGAGCATTCGCTCGACCGCCTTCATGGGGAGACTCGCTCTGCTCACCCCTGCCGCCGCGCGTGATGGCTCGCGGCCCCGGTAACACGGGTTAACCAGGGATCTGCTGCGCCAGCCCTGACTCTCACAGGCTCAGATCGGCTGACCCGTCCAGGCCATTCCACTGCCTGATGGTACCGGGAAATTCCCCGGTACCGGGCTGATTCCAGGGTATACGCTGGAATGGGGGCGCTACCGGGGCATTTCTGCGTAATCGAGCCCCCTCAGGTGGACGATGACCCTTCAGATCAACGCTGAGATGCAGCCGGGCTGGGGTCAGCTCCCCCCGGTCTTACCCAGCCTGGGATGGGCGGCGTCAGGCCGCCCTCCCATCAACTGCTGGAGCAGCTCGCGCGCCTGTCGACGCGGCACGTTCAGCTCGTCTTCCACTTCCCGACGCAGGGCTTCGAAGGCGGGCGAAAGCGAGGCATTGCCGTTATGGGCGAGCCAGAGCTGAATCGGTTCTGCTTCCTTCACTTCCTCAGCATAGCGGCTCGAGTTTGGACGTTTGCTTGGACTGGCTCGCTGCAATGTGAACAAGCCCGACAAGTCTTGACACCGCAGGGCCGTCTGCTATAATCATCCCTGTCCTCGGGCGGATAGCTCAACGGCAGAGCACCTGCGTCACATGCAGGGGGTTGGAGGTTCAAATCCTCTTCCGCCCACCAGACGGTAAGACATAGCACGGGGGCGTGGCCTAGCGGTTCAAGGCGCCGGCCTGTCACGTCGGAGATCGCGGGTTCAAATCCCGTCGCTCCCGCCAAGCAAGGGGGGGAAAGCCGGGAAACTCTGGTTCTCAGGGTTTCCCGGTTTGCCGTCAGGTGAGGGGTTCATCCCCTCCCAGACGCCGAGGTAGCTCAGTTGGTAGAGCATGCGACTGAAAATCGCAGTGTCGCCAGTTCAATTCTGGCCCTCGGCACCAACGATAAGCCCGCTCCAGAGCGGGCTTTCGTGTTTGTAGGGCTGGGCAAAGATTGAGTCTGCCCGACGTGCAACCCCTATGATGGGAAGGTCTATCCGCCTCCGCGGGGCGGAAGTTGCCGCCACACTCGCATTGGTCGGCACACAGATATCCGCATTGATTTGACGTCGAAATCTATTGGTAGATTGACACCGGATCGGAATTTCCCCAGGAACACTTGGGACTTGTAAGAATATCCATTCGTTACTACATCACAATGGATGGCAATTATGAAGAAATGCCCTGCCTGCGCCGAAGAAATAAGATGAGGCCATCAAGTGCAAGCATTGTGGCCATCAGCTGGTCAAGCCGCCCCAGCGCACGAGTATTCTCCGGGTTACGGGCATGTTGCTTCTACTTGGTGGAATTGCTGGGTTCGCTTACTACTTTAACGCCAGCACGGCCGTGCAAACGGCCTATGGTGCCGTGAGCAACATAGGGCTGATGCAGGACCGCCAAAACGGTCTTACCCTGAGCTATGCTGGAATGGGAGTCGGCTTTCTGCTTGTTGTGTTCGGCGCAAAGTCGGCGCCGATTCATCCAAATAGGGAATTCTCTTAATGATGCAGGTGCTGACGATAATGGCATTCTGGCTCTCGAGATGTACTCCACGGCGGATAACGTGTGGTGTCCATCGACACCGCATTGGACGAGGTCGCCTTTTCTGCCGGAGAACCCTGGACCTGCAAATTCGGCATCGTGGGGGTATCGGATGAAGTATTGGCTTGTTTTGCTGTTGATGGTTGGTGTTGCTTACGCAGAGGTCCAGCCTGAGTATCCCGAGCTGGACTTGCCCGAACAGTACGCCGTCGTTGTAAAGGGGCGGCCGGTCAGCAAGCTGTTCTGGCGCAAGGGTAGGCCCTTCGGGACCCTCGAGGAGTTGGGCCCGCGCCTCAATCTCCCTTCTGACAGTTCGATGGAAGTTGACATCCTGGCGGTCGTGGCAGAGAAGGGGTACATCGCGGAGCTGGTCGATGGCGTCCTGACCCTGGCTGAGGGCCGTCCTGAGTACGTACCTCCGCCAGCCTGGGCGGCGAACGAGCCGTTTCAGAGGCCCAGGCCGCAACAGATCACTGGTGAGCGCAGCAAGCAGCCCGGGCCCGACCTGACCTACTACGTAAAGAGCTACACGGCGGATACCGGCTACGTAAGAGCCAGGGTCCTCGTCGTAAACGAAGGCGACGGAGCCAGCCGGCCAACCCGGGCGCGCGCTTACTTCACTGACTGGTTTGGCAAGGCTTTCGCCAGCGACTGGTATCCCATTCCGGCGCTTGAGCCCGGGCAGTCCACGCCGGTGATGGAGTTCTTCTCCCTGGTCACCGAGCAAGAGGCCAACAAGAAGAGCATGAACTACCAGGTCGAGATTCGGTTCGATGCTGTGACCGACCCCAGGACCGGACGAACCACCGCCAGCCAGACAAAGAAGAGCAAGCTGCAGCAGCAGATGAAACAGGACAAGGCAAAGCCGACCTGGAGCCTACCCAAGAACACGGGGACGCCTTGATAAGTTAGAACAGCGAAGGGCAAACGCTCGCAGTTTGAGCGGCACATTGCATCAGCATGCTAGCGGCGGTCTTCCGCTGGTCTGGCCGGGTAGGCCCTCCTTCCTGGAGACTGTACCCCGCTGCCGAGGAGGCCAGACAGGTGCCCCTGACCAGAACCCGAATCCCTCTACATGGACCAGCAGCAACGCCGACGTCTTACCGACATTCTTTACCTGGGAGGCGCCACTCTCGCGGCCGTCTCTGTTGGCCTGCTCATGCGCGGCTCTCCCGAGCCCCTGGCGGTCAGCACCGAAAGTCCCACCCCGACGCCCTCGGCCAGCGCCTCGCACACGCCGGTACCTTCGCCCGTACAAATCCAGCCCGAGCCTGACAACTGCCCGGCCTGCGGCATGGCGGTGCGGGTTCAGCGCGATCAAGACTTCATCGAGCGCAGCCAGAAGGTCCAGCAAGAGAAGCCATCCAAGCCGTGAAGCCCGGTTCTCCCGGGGTGGGGCTGGCCCTGTCGGGCCACCGCACCCATGTCGAGCTGCTCAGGCCGCTGGCGGAGCTGGTCGATTTCCTCGAGATCTGCCCTGAGCAGCTTTGGAACAGCCAGACTGAGCTCAGCTCGCGGGTCGAGCTCTATGACCAGGTCAAAGACGAAACCGGAAAGCCGTTCGTGGCCCACGGGCTGGGCCTGTCGCTGGGCACCCCCCTGTCAACTCCCGAGGAGGTAGCGCGCACCGAGCGCTGGCTGAGCCAGATCGCTCGACTGCACGAGCGGCTCGAGCTGGAGTGGTACACCGACCACCTGGGCGCCTCCCACACCGCCGGGGGGCTGGTCACCGGTCTGCACACGCCTTTGCCCCATACAGACGAGGCTGTTCAGGCGGTCAAGGAGCGATTGGAGCGACTCCAGCTGATCGTGCCCCTGGTGGGCTTCGAGAACACGGTTTTCTACTTCACCCTGGACGACCCGATGGAGGAGGCGAGCTTCTATAACCGCCTCTGCCGCGAGACCGGCGCCCGCCTGCTGCTCGACCTGCACAACGTCTATGCGCATTGCCGGAATTTCGGTCTTGACCCCCTGGCTTTCGTGGGCAAGATCGACCTTTCTAACGTACTCGAGCTGCACCTCAGTGGGGGCAGCGAGAGCGACCCCGGGTGGCTGGAGGGTCCCGTGCTGCGGCTCGACTCGCACGACGGCCCGGTGCCCGAGCCGGTCTGGGAGCTCTTCGACCACGTGCTGCCTCGCTGTCCCGCGGTGCGGGGCGTGACCCTGGAGCGCATCGAGGGGACCATCGAGCCCGAGGAGGTGCCGCTGCTGCGCCAGGAGCTAGAGCGAATTCGTCTGGCGGTCGCGCAGAAAGCTTTCAAATAGGGCGGCTTCTTCGGCGGGAAAGTAGGCCTGGGGAGGCACCGCCCGGTGGTAGGCCAGGAAGTCGCGCGTGAAGCCATCCGGATCGCTGTCGTAGCACTCTCGATAGCGGGCCTCGGCCCGCATGACCCGGTCGAAGCGGAGCTTGAGGATGATGGTGGCCGCAAGTCGCAGGCCCTGAGGGTCGAGGCCGAGATCGCTCAGCTCTATTTCGGGCTCGGCCGCGATCAGGGCCCGGGCCAGCCGCTCCTGCAACTCGGCCAGGCTCACGCGCGTCGTTTGACCGCCACGCCGCCGAGCACCACGCGATGCTCGTTCTCTTGCACCGGGCGCGTGTTGTTCGCTTCCAGACCCGTGGCCACGCGCACCGCTTCCAACTCGTGCTCGAGCTTCTCGCGTCGGACCTCACGCCGCTGAGACAGCGATTCGGAGACGGCCCGGGTGACCATGACAACCGGGATGGCCACCACTGGCGCGAGCAGGGCCGTAACGCCCCCGATCAAGAGCCAGGGAGAAGGGTGGACCAGATTGGCGCCCATCAGCAGGGCGCCCACCCCCAGTGCCTTTAAATAATGCTTCTGCACCACGGGCAGGACCCGGCTCAAGCCCGCTTCGGTCCGACCGGGCTGTTTGGAGAGCTCGACCTCGTCGCGCAATTCCTCAGCCCGGACGACCGAGCGCGTGGGCGGAGAGGAAGCGCTGGCCAGGGGACGGAGCACCATGCTCGACAGCTTAGCGCGGAGAGCTGAAAGAGAGCTCAAGAACGGGGCGGAAGCCCTCTTTTCTGGCGCAGGGCATTGATCTCCTCAAGCAAGACGGCCTTTTGCTCCTTGAGCCTCTTTACCCGCGCATGCCGTTCTTCGATGACAGGCAGGGCAGCCTCGATTTCCTTCAGCTGGCTCTCGAGTTGGACGACTTCCTGGCGTTTTTGCTCAATCTCCTGAGTCACGCGCGGGCTGGCGCAACTCAGGCTGAGCAGCAGCAGCAGAAGAATCAGGGGCTTCACTTGCCCTTCCTCAGTTCGTCGAGCTCTTGCTGGAGCGTCATTTGCTCTCGTTCCAGCGATTGCATCTCCTCGGTCAGGCGGGGCAGATCTTGCAGCTCTCGCTTGGCGGACTCGATCGTCTTCTCGAGGAAGGCAACCTGTTGCGTGAGTTGAGCCAGCTCTTTCTGCTGCTCGCTCGAGCCCGAGCAGCCAGAAGTCGTGACCGAGAAGAGCAGCATCAACCACAGGATCCCCCGCATGCGCCTGGGGGTTCGCCAGAACCGAATCTATGCCCTGTTTAACGCGTTTGAGCCGAGTCGCTCCAGGAGTTGCTCCAGAGCCTGCCCGTCACGCGGCTCGAGGTTGTAGCGCACCCGCACCGAGGGCCGCTCCAGCTTGAGCACGGCCCCCAGGTCGATGGGCGTGCCCACCACGACCACCTCGGCCGGGGAGGCCAGGATGGTCTGGCGCAACTCCTCGCGCTGGGCCGGGCTGTAGCCCATGGCCGGCAGCACCTGACCCAGATTGGGCCAGGCCTGGTAGACGGGCTTCAGAGAGCCAACCGCATAGGGGCGCGGGTCGAGAATCTCACTGGCGCCGCCCGCCCGGGCCGCCAGCCAGCCGGCCCCGAAGGCCATCTCCCCGTGAGTGAGGGTGGGCCCATCCTCCACCACCAGGACGCGCTTACCGCGCACCGCTTCAGGCTCGTCCAGGCGGGGGGGCGAGGCGGCCTCTACCACGGTCGCGGTCGGGTTCACCCGCGAGATGGCCGTGCGCACGCTTGCGAGTTGCTCGGGGGTAGCCGTGTCCACCTTGTTGACGATGACCGCGTGGCAGCGGCGCAGGTTGACCTCGCCCGGGTAGTAGCCGGTCTCATGGCCGGCTCGCAGCGGGTCGACCAGGGTGATGTGCAGGTTGCTCACCAGGAAGGGCAGGTCGTTATTGCCGCCGTCCCACAAGATCACGTCCGCCTCGCGCTCGGCTGCCTCCAGGATGCGGGCGTAGTCCACCCCGGCGAAGACCAGGTGGCCCTCCTCCAGGTGGGGAGCGTATTCCTCGCGCTCCTCCAGGGTGCAGCCGTGGCGGTCCAGATCGGCTGCCTGCTCGAAACGCTGCACGGCCTGGGCTGCCAGGTCGCCGTAGGGCATCGGGTGGCGCAGGATGGCAACTTTCCTGCCGCGAGAGCGCAGGGCCGAGGCCAGATAGCGGGTGGTCTGGCTCTTGCCCACCCCGGTGCGCACCGCGCACACTGCCAGCACCGGCTTTGCTGAGCGCAGCATGGTGCGCTCGGGCCCGAGCAGGGTGAAGTCGGCCCCCGCCGCCAGGGCCCGACTGGCCCGCCCCATCACGTAGGGGTAGCTCACGTCCGAGTAGGCGAACACGACCTCCTCGACCTTGAGCCTGGCGATAACCGACTCCAACTCCTCCTCGGGAAAGATGTCGATGCCCTGAGGATAGAGCTTGCCGGCCAGCTCGGCCGGGTAGCGCCGGCCGGCGATGTCGGGGATCTGGGTGGCCGTGAAGGCCACCACCTCGAACTCGCTCTTGTCGCGGTAGGCGACGTTGAAGTTGTGGAAGTCGCGCCCTGCGGCGCCCATGATGAGAATGCGTCGAGAAGCCATGCCCCTATTGTAACCCCGAGAACCGGAAAGCGGATGATCGAGATCAGCGCCAGGGATTGTGCTTGGGGATCAGGTAGCCGCCCCAGAGCTCGTCCGGCGTCAGCGGGCCCTGCATCTCGCCGGCTTTCATGTCCAGGCGCGCATCCTGCAGCATGCCGGTCGAGCTATGACCGCGCTGGGGCACGGACGCCTCGGAAGCCTCCTCGACCAGAGGGGGAAGCTGGCCCGAGCCTCGCTGCATCTCGAAGTTGATGTGGGCGAGCAGGATGCGTGCCTGGAGGTCGCGGGTCAACTCCTCGTCCCCCCGGGGCTTGAAGCCATCTTGCTCGGACTCAGACGGGGAGCCGCTCGAGCGCAGGGGGGCAGAGAAGCCGGGCTGGCCGGGGGACAGGGGCGCGATCATAGACCTACTTTAGCAGAGATTTTTCAGCCGTCCAGGGCATGCTGTCATGGCCATGCAAATCGGACCCCACCTGCGCCTGCCCCCTACCGCCGCGATTTCGAGCGAGGAAGCTCGAATCGCCCTGTTCGGCAACAAAGACCGGGTCGAGCCCGACCGCTGCTGGGACCTGGATACGCCCGAGCTGGGCATCAAGTGCATCGGTCGAGACGGCCTGTTGCTCTACGGACAGGGCACCCTGACGCGGGTCAACTTGAGCACAGGCGAGCGCGACTGGGAGCGCCAGACGCAAGAAGAGCCGGGCCTGGCCGTGACTGCCGACGGCGGGGTGACCGTGGTCGCCTTCCGCGACGGCGAGGTGAGGGGGATCGGGCCCGACGGTCAGGATTGTTGGAACTTCCAGGTTTCCCAACCGGTGTTCAACATGGTGCCGGGAGGCGGCGAGGTCACCACCCTGACGCTGGAAAAGCAGCCCGACCACCAGGTCTTCCACGTCGCCCTGGCGCCGGGGACGGGCGAGGTGCTGTGGCGCCAGCCGGGAGCCAACTACGAGCTGCCCATTCCGGTCGGCAACGGCCTCAAGTTACTCAAAGCCAGCAACGACCTGCTCTGCGTCGATCCGGGCACGGGCCAGGTGCGCGACCGCCAGCGCTTTCGTGGTTACGGCCGCGACCTGATCGGCCAGGGCGACCAGGTCTGGTTCCTGGACGCCCAGGAGGTGCGCCAGGTGCGGGTGCAGGACGGCAAGCTGCAGGAGGGCTGGAGCCAGCCGGTGGAGGCGGCCCTGTGCACCCTCAAGGCCCCGCAAGATTTTTCGGTGCTTTACGTGAGCGCCAAAGACAAGATCCTCGGGCTCGACCCGGCCACCGGTCGCGAGCTCTGGCAGCAGCCCGTGGAAGGCGAGCATCACCAGTATTCGGTTATGGTGACCGAGCAGGGCGACCTGGTGGTCAGCGGGCGGAGCAAGGTCACCTGCATCAGCCCCCGGGGCGAGCGGCGTTGGGATGCCTCCCACGAGGGCCTGACCAGCCTGAAGGTCACCCCGCGCGGCCTGATGGCCCTGACCGATCCTGCATCCCCCGGCCCTTACCGGCTGGCCCAGCTGCACCCGGACACCGGCCAGGCCATCCTGTGGGCCGAGGTGCCCCGCGGCCGCAGCACCCCCTGGCTCGACCAGGAGGGGCGCGTGCTGGTCACCCACTCCAACCGGGCCGAGCTGCTGCAGCTGCCCGACCCCGCCACGGTCAGGACCACCGGCCAGGTGATGCTGGAGACCTCCGATTCGGTCCGGGTGGGCGGCGTGGTGGTGCGCAAGCGAGGCGAGTAGCGTGGGCCCGCGAACCTGGCCCATCAACGCGCGGCTGGCCATCGTCTCCCGGCCACGCCAGCGAGAGGACGTGGCGGAGATGGGGGTACGTACTCTGGTTTGCTTACTCACTCGGGAGGAGCGCGAGGAGCTTGGCCTTCTCTCGGAGCGGTCCTGGTGCGAGTCGGCCGGGATCGGCTATCTCGAGCTTCCGATTGCGGATCGTGGACTCCCCTCACGGCAGGCATTGCTGGAGCTGGCCGGACAGATCCTGGCTCGGGAAGCCCCGGTGGGGATCCACTGTCGGGCCGGCATCGGCCGCTCCGCCGTGGTGGCCGCGGCGGTGCTCATCCTGGAGGGGGTTGCGCCACGCCGGGCCCTGGAGCTGATCGAGCAGGCTCGCGGCTGCTCGGTGCCCGACACCGACGAGCAGCGAGACCTGGTGTTGAGCCTGCGTCCTCCCGGCTGATGGAGGATCGACTTTTCGTCGAGCTTGAGCTCCCCCACCACGGCTGGATGCGTCTGACTCTGCGCCAGGGGAGCAACGAGTTCAGCGAGCATGCCTCCTGCGTCGGGCCGGATTTCCCCTGCCAGCTGGTCGAGGCACTGATCCGCTTGCTTGCGCTTGGCCCGCCGCAAGTGGCCTGGATGTTTCTGGAGCCTGTCTGGCTCGGTCTTCATTTCCACTCGGAAGGCCTGACTGTCTGCACACACAGCGACCAGTGGCACCAGCCGCCCACGATCCCTGAAGCGGGCGAGCTACTGTTTCAGGTTACCGGGTCTCCAGCCCGCGTAGCGCGGCGCTTCTACCTGGCTCTCACGCGTCTTGGGGCGCAAGCCCGAGAGCAGCCGCACACCTGGATGCAGCACTGGGATACACCCTTCCCTGAAGAGAGGCTCGTTCAGCTTCACAGTAGCCTTCGCGGCCCTTTCAACGCCCCTGATAAGGCAGAGTCTTGACCTTCTCCCCCTCGGGCAGGGTGGCTTCCGGCAGCGCCACCAGCACGTCCCCCTCCCCCACCCCCTCGAGCACCTCCAGCTCGGTCTCGCCGCGCATGCCCAGCTTCACCTTCTGCCAGCGCAAGTCATCCCCCACCACCTTGAGCACCGCGTAGCTGCCATCGGCGTGCTGCAGCACCGTGTAGCGCGGCACGGTCAGGGCCCCGTTCTGGCGGGCGATCACGAAGCGGGCCCGCAGTCGGTAGCCCGCCCCCAGGTGGCCTGCCGGCTCGGTGAAGCGCAAGATGACGTTCACGCGCTGCTGCTCGACTCCCAGCGAGGAGAGCTTGGTGAATCCGGCCGGCTCGATGTGGTCCACCTTGCCGCGCAACACCTTGCCGGGCGCGCTCTCCAGCTCGACCAGGGTACCGCTCTTGAGGCGCAGGGAGTCCTCGGTCAGCACCTCCGAGACGGCCTCCAGGTCCTTGAGGTTGCCCAGCAAAAGCAGCTGGGTGCCGCCGCTGAGCTGGGCCGGCCCCTGCTCATTGCGCTCGAGCACCACCCCGTCGATGGGCGACACAACCTGCTGCTGCCCGCTCTCGTGGCGAGCTTTCTCCAGCTCGGCCCTCAGGGCGGCCACTTCGGCCGCCAGGGCGGGGGTGTCCTGGGTGCGTCGCGAGAGGGTCTGCTCCTCCACTTTGATGGCTTGAGCGGCCGTGTCCAGCTCGCGGCGGGACTGGGCCAGCCGGGCCTGGGCCTGACGCACCGACTGCTCGGCCGTATTCGCTTCCAGTCGGGTCCGCTCGGCATCCTGGCTCGAGATCCAGCCCTGCTCGAAGAGCTGCTGGTTGCGCCGGGCCTCGCGCCTTGCTTGCTCGGCCCGCGAGCGCAGCGAGGTCAGCTCTGCCTCCAGGGCCCCCAGTCCCTGCCGCTGAGAGGCCAGCCGGGCGCGGGCCTGCTCCAGGCTGGCCTGCTCCACCCCCACGTCCTGTCCGGCCGCCAGGCGCGCTTCGGCCTGGCGAAGGCGGGCCGTCGCCTGCTCCACGTCGGCCTGACCCGGGATGCGGTCGAAGCTGACCAGCACCTGTCCTCGTCGCACCCGGTCGCCAGGCTCGAGATCGATGCGCCCGATGCGACCGCTCAAGGGCATGCGCACCGGGTAGGTGCGGCCCAGCCGGGTGCGGGCCTCTTCGGCAAACGACTCCACCAGCTCGCCGCGCCGCGGGGAGAGCACCTCTACCTCGCGAGGCGGGGCACAGGCCACCAGGAGCAAGAGCAACCACACAAAGCGTCTCATTCGCGCGTCTTGAAGACCTCCAGCCAGCGGGTTCGGGCCAGCACGCCGTAGACCACCAGCATCGCCAGGCTGATGAACACCATCATGAGCAGGCCCGAGCGGATCAGCACGTGGGGCTCGATCAGCTCGGGCAGGCGGAAAAGCTCGGTGGAGTAAAGGTCCACCACCGAGCGGGTGAAGACGACCCCGCCCCAGATGCCGAAGAGCACTCCCAGCGTGTTGACCAGGTAGCTCTCGCCGGCGAAGATCCCCATGATCTCGGTCTTGGTGTAACCGAGCACCCGGAAGGTGCCGATCTCGCGCTCGCGCTCTGCCAGTGAGACCAGGGCGGTGTTGAGCACGCCTCCGAAGGCCAGGCCTCCGGTGAACAGCACCAGGATGCCGAAGAAGACACCCAGGTTGCGGCCGATGGTGTCCTGCAGGAGGGTCAGGGCCCGCACCCGGCGCTCGGCGCCCAGCACGTAGGGGCGCCGGTTCAGCTCCTGCAACAGGGAAGGGCCGGGGTCGCGGTGATAGGTGGAGAGCAGCACCGAGTTGGCCACCCACTCCTCGCCCAGCAGGCGGCTGAGATACTCGATGCGAGCGTAGGCGGCCAGGCCCACGTAGGTATCAGCCAGCGCGGCTACGGGAGCCTGCACCTCCTGGCGGCGACCGATCAGGGGCCGCAGCCGCACGCGATCGCCGGGCTGAACGTGCAGCACTTCGGCCAGTTTGCGCGAGAGCACCAGCCCCTCTTCGGGCAGGGGCACCTCCACACCCTGGCTGTCCACCGGGCGGTAGAGCACGTGCTCGGCCGTCATCCCGGTGATGCCCACGCGCTTTTCGTAGGGCCCGTTGGAGAGCGTGCAGCTCACTCCCAGTTGGGGCTCGACCCGGGCCACCTGGGGCAAGCTGACAAGCTCTTGCAGCATCCCCCGGCCGGCCGGCTCGCGCAGGCCCACGCTCACGTCCTGGCGCGAGGAGATGGAGAATTCGTGGGCGATCATGGCGTCCACCGCCCGCAGCATGCACAAAGACTCCACCATGAGCGCGGTGGCCACGAAGGTGGTGGCGAAGGTCACCAGCGAGCGGTAGGGGTTGCGCAGCACGGCCCGCAAGATGAGCTTGATCGAGAAGGGGAAGCGGCTCCAGATGCCGGGGATCAGCCACTCCAGGAAGACCCGGCCCCCCCGCTCGGGAGCCGGGGGGCGCATGGCCGAGGCGGGAGCCAGGCTCGAGGCCTTCCAGGCCTCGCGCAGCGTGCCCAGCAGCGGGGCCAGCACGCCGGCCAGGCCGGCCTTGAGCATGACAGGCGGATAAGGATGGGTGGTCAGCCCGGGCAGCTCGTAGAAATTGCGGTACATCCCCACCATGGCCCCCTGGATCCAGTAGCCCAGCCCCAGGCCCAGCGCCACGGTGGCCAGCCCCACGGCCAGGGCGTAGCCCTGGTAGTGCCACAGCACCTGCCAGCGGCTGTAGCCCAGGGCCCGCACCGTGCCGATGAAGGTGCGCTGCGAGGCCACGATGCGGCCGAGCACAACGTGCAGCACGAAGGCCACCACCGCCAGGCAGATGACCGGCAAGATGGTGGCGCTGCGCTGCAGCTCTTGCAGCTCGTTTTCGAGGAACTGCACCGAGGGGGCCTCGCTCATAGGGATGGAGAGCACGACCCCGTAAGGGTCGAGCTTTTGCTCGAGCAGGCTCAGGGTGGCTTTCAGGGGAGCCTTGCGCGGGTCGTGCACCCGGCCCAAAATTTCGTTGCAGGCGCCGTCCAGGTCGGCCCACTGCTGCAGGGCCCGGTGGGGCAGAAAGACCACCGCCGTGCGCGAGGGGTCGGGCACGATGCCCCCGGCCGGGGGCAGCACGTAGACGAACTCGGGTGCCATGACCGTTCCGGCCAGCACCAGCTCGTGTTGCTCGCCTAAGATGACGGCCCGGAAGCGATCGCCCGGGCGCAGCCGGTGGGCCCGGGCGAAGGCGTCGTTGACCAGGGCCTGACGGCCCGAGGCGTCCTCGAACCAGGCTCCCTTCACCAGGAATACGTCGTTGAAGACCGGGCGGGGTGGAAAAGGGAGCGAGATGGCCGTGGCCTGCACCGGCTCGTCCACCCCGGTCAGCTCCAGGCGGGCTGAGACCCGCACCCTGCCTTCCACGGCCGAAACCGGCTCGAGCCTGGCCAGCTCGCTCAGGACTTGCTCGGGGGCCCGCTTGAGGCTGATGGAGAAGTCGGCCAGGCGATAGTCGGTGTAGAAGCGATTGCGGGCCACCTCGAGATCGCGGTAGACCGAGTCGAAGCCAACGAAGGAAGCCACGCCCAGGGCGCCGATCAGCACCAGGGCCGCCAGTGAGCCGAGCCGGCCGCGCAGGTCCCGCAGCAGCTTGAGGGTGAGCGGGCTCACCATTCGATCTCCTCGGGGGGCACCGGACGCTCGTTCTCGACCAGGCACACGATGCGCCCATCGCGCAGGGTGGCCGAGCGGTGGCCCATGCGGGCCACCGGTTGGCTGTGGGTGATGATGATGACCGTCTTCTTGAGGTCGCGGTTGACGTCCCAGAGCAGGCGCAGCACGGCCCGGCCGGTGGTGGAGTCGAGGTTGCCGGTCGGCTCGTCGCACAAGAGCAGGCGCGGGTTGGAGGCCAGGGCCCGGGCGATGGCCACGCGCTGTTGCTCGCCCCCGCTGAGCTGCGAGGGGAAGTGGTGGGCGCGCTTCTCCAGCCCCACCACCCTCAGGGCCTCCATGGGGTCCATCGGGTCGCGGGCGATCTGGGTGGCCACCTGCACGTTCTCCAGGGCCGTCAGGGTGGGCACCAGGTTGTAGAACTGGAAGACGAAGCCCACGTTGTAGCGGCGAAAGCTGGTGAGCTGCGAGTCTGAGGCCCGGGTCAGATCCTGGTCGTCAAAGGCGATGGTGCCGCCGGTGGGCCGGTCCATCCCTCCGAGCAGGTTGAGCAAGGTGCTCTTGCCCGAGCCGGAGGGGCCCAGGATGACCAGGAACTCTCCCTCACGCACGTCAAGATTGGCTTCCTGCAGGGCCGGAACCTGCACTTCCCCCATCTGGTACACCTTGCTCACGTTCTTGACCACCAGCAGAGCCCCGTCCTTCACGAGAGCGCGCCCAGGAGTAGCGTGGCCAGAATGATCTTGCTCAGCATGGCCACCGGAAAGACGGCCGCGTAGCCCACTTCCACCCCCTCCGAGCCGACCAGGGCGCGGGCGTAGGCCAGGGCGGCGGGCTGGGTGTGGGCCCCGGCCATTACCCCCAGCAGAGGGACCAGGTTCTCGCGCAGCCAGAGCCGACCGCCCGCCACCAGCAACAGGGCCGAGGTCAGCGTCACGGCCGCCCCCGCCAGCAGCAGGCCCGGCCCGTGGGCCTTCAGGGCGGGCACGAACTGGCCGCCGGCGGTCAGTCCGACGGTGGCCAGGAAGAGCACCAGGCCAACGTGGCGCAAGGTCAGGTTGGCTTCCAGCGACATGGTCCAGATCAGGTTGCCGGTGCGTCCCAGGCGGCCCAGAATCAACCCCGCTACCAGCGTGCCCCCGGCCGCTCCCAGGCTGCCCCCGGTGGGCAGGGGAAGGCTGCCCAGAAGGACTCCCGCCACCATGCCCACCGAGACCGAGAGGAGATCGGGATGCACGGCCGCCTCCAGCGAATCCCCGAAAAACCGCTCCAACTCGGGCAGCCGTTCGGGGCGTGCCACCACCCGCACCACGTCGCCCAGGGCCAACACCAGGTCGGGGTCGGCGGTCATCTCCAGGTCGCCCCGCCGCACCCTGGTGATGGTGCCGTCCAGCTCCAGCTCCCCCAGCGGGCGACCCACGATGTCCCGGTTGGACACGAAGAAGCGTCGATAGGCCAGGGCCGGGTTGCTTTCGGGATGCTCGCTGGAAAGCTCTCCCAGGAGCTCGTCGGCCCGCCGGTGCATCTCTTCGGTTCCCACGGCCAGAACGATGTCGCCCGGGGAGAGCACGTCCTCCGGGCCGACCCGCTCCAACTGGCCCTGGTGCAAGCGGCGCGAGATCACCAGTCCGCATTCGCCCTGCAGCCAGTTGGCCTCCAGCTGGTTGCCGTTGGGCTTGAGGCGGGTGACCCGATAGGTCCGGGCCAGCACCTTGCCTCCGCCGGACTTCTGCCTCCAGAGCTCCACCTCGCGGCCCAGGCGGCCCTGGCTGAAGAGGTGCATGACCAGGAACAGTCCCAGCACGCCGAAGGGGTAGGCCACCGAGTAGCCCACCACCGGACCGCTGGCATCGCGTCTGCGCTGCTGGAGGTACTCCACCTGGGCGGCCAGGGCCGGGGTATTGGTCACCCCCCCGCAAAAGAGCCCTGCCCCCGCAGCCCGGGGCAGCCCCGCGGCCCGGGTGATGCCCAGCGCCACCAGGGCCGATCCGGCCACGGCCAGCACCGTCAAGAGCGACAGGCGCAGTCCGCGAGGGGTGCGGAAGGCTTCAAAGACGCCCGGGCCGGTGGCCAGACCGATGCAGTAGACGAAGAGCACCAGCCCGAGAGTGGAGATGGTCGGGTGCAGCTCGAGTCGTCCGGGGGCCAGCCCGCCGACCAGGATGCCCGCAAACAAAACGCCCGCCACGCCGAAGGAGAAGCGTCCCACACGTAGAGATCCGATGACGTGGCCCAGGCCGATGACCAGGAAGAGCAACAAGATTTTGTTGCTCTCGAGCAGGCTCACGGGGAGGACTTGGAGTCCTGGATGGGCAGGGTGCGCAGGTAGAAGACCAGGGACTGCATCTCGACAGCATCCAGCGGGCGCTCCCACCAGGCGGCATCAGGCCGGGCTTGCAGCCCGGTGTGGGCCAGGCCCCTGGTGATGACCTCCATGATCTTCGTGTCGCTGAAATCGCGCAGCATTCCCGAGGCCAGGTTGGAAGCCTTGGCCTGGACGTGCTGCATGAACGGCCCGTCTCCATGGCCTTCGGGCCCGTGGCAGGCCAGGCAGCGCAGGCCGTAGAGCACCCGACCCCGGTCGAGCACGTCCTGGATGTTGAAAGCTCGCGCGCTGGCTGTGCGGTCGGGGTTGCGAAGCTCGCGCAGGTAGGCCACCAGGTCGGTCATCTGGGCCGTCGACAGGGTCAGCCCCCAGGCGGGCATGTAACCGGTGCTGTGGGTCTTGCCCCCGGCCTTGATGAGCTCGGCGAGCTGGGCGTCGGTGTTCCGGTCCTGGAACTGGGGGTCGGACAGGTCCATCGGACGAACCCCCGTGTCGCTGACCAGGCGGGCGGCCATGGGGCCGTCTCCCTGGCCGTCGAAGCCGTGGCACCCGGCGCAATAAGCTGAATAGAGAGGCAGGCCCCGGTCGGGGTTGCCTCCTGACAGCTGGGGGTTGGCCCAGGCCGGGGATGCGAGCAGGAGAGCCAGAATCAGATACTTTTTCATGAGGATACCGCCTGATCTGCGAGATAACGCCCACCGTCTAGCAGCGCACCGTGACCGCGCACGAGCAACACAGGACATTCGGCCCGGTGCACTACCCTTTCGGCCACGCTGCCGAAGAAGCCGCCCCCCTGGCTGGCCATGACGATCAGGTCCTGGCTCTGGTCCAGGATCCGGTCGGCCGGAGAGCCGTGCCGGTGCAGGGTTTTGACCTTGAAGCCCTTGCCTTCCAGTGAGCTGGCCATCTGCTCGAGATAGCGCTGGTGCGATTGGTCCAGGTCGGCTCGAACCATATCCGCCCAGGTGCTGGGGATCTCGGTGCTGGAGAAGGTCGGGTTGGGGAAGTCCAACACCCGCAACAGGGTCAACTCACTCTCGTCCTGCTCGGCCAGGTAACAGGCAGGGCCCAGGCTCTGCTCGGAGGCCGAGGTGCCGTCCAGGGGCACCAGGATGCGTCGATAGCGAGGCCACTCACCGTCCACCGCCTGCTCGACCTGCTCGCGGGCCTGGCCGCTGGTGATCGCGGGCGAGCGCACCAACAGCACCGGGCAAAAAGAGTGGCGCATCACCTTGTCGGCCACGCTGCCCACCAGCCAGCGGGACAGGCCCCGGCGTCCGTGGGTTCCCATCACTACCAGGTCAGCCCCCAGCGACTCGGTCATGTTCACAATCTCCCGGGCTGGCTCTCCGACGGTCATCTCCACGCGCCCCCCGGTCAGCTCGTGGAGGGTGCTCATGTAGGCCATGTGAAGCTCGGGCCAGGTCTTCTCGACCTCGGCCAGCAGGTGGGCCGGCACGGCCGAAACAATGTCCTCGCGTACCGTGGCCAGCGACAGGTCGGCGCCCGACCGGCGGGCCAGCCCGATGGCGTGAGGCAACGCGGCTTCCGCCAGGGGCGAGCCGTCCAGGGGCACCAGAATTCTCCTCATGCGCTTCGTCCCTCCCTAAGGTGTTGAGCGTTACGTGATGAAGATTTTGCCCCTTCTTCGGGGGCGCCTCCATACAAGTCTGTCGGCGCAGGTTTCTGCAAAACCTTCATCACTTCACTCAAAACTTGACCGATTCGTGCTCGGCCGGCGTCAATCCCAGCAGGTCGATGGGGCTGACCAGACCCAGAACCTGCTCGTGGTAGGTGACCACCAGCCTGTGGATGCGGTGCTGACGGAACATGTCCACCGCCTGCTTCACGCGCGCCCCGGCATCGATCGTGTGTACATGGCGGGTCATGATGGTTTGCACCAGCCCGTCATCTCCCTCTCGCGGGAAGGCCAGGGCGGCGGCCACATCCGAAAGCGAGAGCATGCCCACCAGCAGGCTGGCCGAGTCGATCACCGGAGCTCCGGTGATTTTGCGCCGCACACACTCGGCCACGAACGCTTTCACGTCCATGTCGGGCGTGACGCAAAAGACATCTCTTTCCATCACATCGCGAATTCGAAGGTCTTTCATGGCTTTACTTTATGGGCTCTCCCTCGGGCTTGGAAATGACCTGGGTCAGTTCTTCTTCGAGGGCAACCAGACCACCCCTACGGGAGCCTCGGGCAACTCGAGGCGGACCTCGATCTCGTGCAGATCGGGCGAAAGCCGCACTAGCAGGTGGGGGTCGCGCAGCCCCACCCAGAATCTGCCCGCCTCGTCGCGGGTGGCGCAGACGGGAGTGCCGGGCAGGAGAGGGGAGGCAGGATGCTCGGGCAGGTCCAGGGCGACCACCCGATTCTCGAGCATGGCCAGGCCCGAGCTGAGCGAGCGGACATTGCCGCCGGCCTGGAGGCGCTCGACCGGAGCCAGTCGCTCATCCAGGCGTACCAGCTTCGAGCCCTGGGCCAGCCACCATCCCCCCTGTTGCGCCGGTCCGATGGGTCCGGAAAGAGGAATCAGGCGCTTGTGAACCAGCCGGAGATCCTCCAGGGCGACCAGCCTGAGGGCGCCGAGCTCGGGTTCGGAGAGCAGGGCCAGGGGTCTGTCTGTGTCCCCGGCGGGAAGGGTCCGGTCGACGAAGCGGGTGAGCGGGATCAGGTAGCTGGCACGATCGGGACAGCGGATCACCAGCAGGCTCCTTCGCTCTCGCTGCATGACGAAGAGCCACTCCCCTCCCGGGCTCAGCTCCAGCTCGTCGGCCGTCCCGTCGGTCGTCAGGCGGCTGGCCCGGAAGGTGCGGTCGTCTAAAACCTCGACCGTGGAGGCCTGCTCGCGGGTCAGGTAGAGGCGGCCCGAGGCTCCGGTGAGGGCGCTGACGGGAGAGGCAAAGCCCACCTCGCGGGTCCAACGGCTGCTCTCCAGGTCGTAGACCAGCAGCTGAGATCCGACCGCCACGGCCACCCCGGCTGCCTGGCGGGGAGGCAGGGGCCGGCTGAGCCAGCTCCAGGCTCCGAGGAACGCGATGAGGACCAAGCCTGCCGCCGTCAGCACCAGGGGAGTCACCCGCTGGCGGCGCGAGTCCAGCCAGGGGATGCGGAACCCCTGCAGGGGAGGAGTGCGACCCACCTGACGCTCCATCATCACGACTCGCCCGCGCTCTTCCAGCCCCTGGCGCAGGCCGGCGAAGTCGGCATAGTTCTGGTCGGCCCGCCCCGACAGACAACGGCCCATGACCCACGAGAAGGAGGTGGCCAGCGCTTGCGAGCTTCGAGTCCAGCTCTCCAAGAGATGCCCGAAGGCCTGAAACGAGGCCATCAGGCTGGGGGGGACATGTTCGTGCCAGATCAACCGGTCGAGTCCCGGGTCAACCAGCACCAGCACGCCGTCCTCGCGCAGCACCCAGGCTTCGGGACGAAGGCTGTCGGAAGCCAGGGGATGGCCGGCTTGCCACAGTTGCTCGGCCACGGTCAGGGCCTGGCCGGCCCATTGATTGACTTCCTGGTAGGTGGGCGGATTGTCGCTCCAGCGCACCCGGGTCGCGAGCCAGAATCCGGGAGTCTCCAGCCAGAACAGGTAGACCCGGGACTCGGTCAGCTCGAGCTGCAAAAGCGGCGCCAAGGAAGGGTGCTGCAGCGCCTGCAGCGAGCGCACGGCCGCTTCGAGCTCGAGCCGGTCTCGGGGCGAGAAGTCCGGGGGCAGCTCGATCTCCTCGGCCCGACCGCCCTCGCCCTGGTCTCCCACCACCCGATAGGCCACCCCGTGGGGCTTGCGTGCGAGCAACCGCTCCACCGTCCAGCGCCCGAGCCGGGTGCCGGGAGCCAGGCTCATGGCTTCATCCGGGCCAGCAGCTGGGTCGAGTCGACCGGCTTGATGAGGTAGGTATCGGCCAGCGGACTGTGGCTCTCGGCCCGGTCGGTGAGAAAGACCAGACGGGTGCTGGCCATCCCCAGGCTGGAGCGCAGGCTTTGAGCCAGGGTCTCGATGTCCAGGCTCTGATGCGACAGATCGGCCAGAATCACCTCGGGTCGCTGGCTCCAGACCAGCGATTGCACTTCGTGAGGGTCAGAGCTGACCAGGAGCTGCCAGTCCTGGCTTTTCACTACCTCGTTGACCTGCTGCACCAGGGGTGGATCCTGGCTGAGCAGCATGATGCGTCGGCGAGAATCCTGGGGGCCGGGGCGCGGCGTGCGGCAGTGCGGACAGATGAGCCAGTCGGCCTCCACCTCGTGGTGACAGAGCGGGCAGTGCTCTTGCATGTCGGCCCCGCAGTAGACGCAGACCCCGAGCTGGAGGGGCACCGGTCGATGGCACTGGGGACAGGAGCGACCGCCCGGGGAGCGCACCGTGATGGCCCGAAGCACCTCGCTCATGCTGGTCAGGCCCTGGCTGACCTTGGCCAGGCCGTCTTCGAGCAGGCTGCGCGTGCCCTCTTCGCGAGCCGCCTGGTTGATCAGCGACTCGCGGGGTTCGGAGAGCAAAATCTCGCGGATGCGGTCGCTGACCAGGATCATCTCGAAGAGCCCGATGCGGCCCTTATAGCCGACGAAGTCGCAGGCCGGGCAACCGTTAGCCACGTAGTCGGTGCGGGGTACCGGATGGCCAGCCAGAGAGAGCAATCGGGCCGCCGCCGGGGTGATCGGTCGCTCCCAGCGGCAGGCCTGGCACAGACGGCGCACCAGGCGCTGGGCCAGCACGGCCAGCAGACTGGAGGCGACCATGTAGGGGGGAATGCCCATGAGAATGAGTCGGGTGACGGTGGAGACGGCATCGTTAGTGTGCAGGGTGGATAGCACCAGGTGGCCGGTCTGGGCGGCCTGGACGGCGATCTCGGCGGTTTCGAGATCGCGGATCTCGCCCACCATGACGGTATCCGGGTCCTGGCGTAGAATGGAGCGCAGCGCCGAGGCGAAGGTCAATCCGGCCCGGGGGTTCATCTGGACCTGGTTGATCCCTTCCAGGCGATACTCGATGGGGTCCTCCACGGTCACCAGGTTGTCGGCTTCCTGGTTCAAGTAGCGCAGCGCCCCGTAGAGGGTGGAGGTTTTGCCCGAGCCAGTGGGTCCGGTGGCCAGGATCATGCCCTGCCCGGCCGAGAGCACCGATTGCAGGCGGGAGAAGTCGTCGGGCGCGAAGCCCAGCGCGTCCAGGTCGACCACCACCTTCTCGGGGTCGAGAATGCGCAGCACGATCTTCTCGCCGTAGTGGGTGGGCAGCGAGCTCACCCGCAGGTCCACCTCGCGCCCCTCCAGGCGCACGCGGGTGCGCCCGTCCTGAGGCTTGCGCGACTCGGAGATGTCCAGCCCCGAGATCAGCTTGAGGCGCGAGATGGTGGGCCCCTGAATGCGGTGGGGCAGGGAGACCACGGTGCGCAGATAGCCGTCGATGCGATAGCGCACCCGGAGCTTCTCCTCCATCGGCTCGACGTGAATGTCGGAGGCGCGCATGCGGATGGCGTCCGAGATCAGGGAGTTGACCAGCTGGATGATGGGGGCGCTGGGGGTGATCTCCTCGGCCTTCTCCTCTTCCTCGGCGGGCTCGTGCAACAGCTCGAGGTCAGACGACTCGGGAATGCGGTGCAGGATGTTGCTGATCAGGGTGTCCACCGGGCCCAGGCGGCCCTGCAGCGCATCCTCGATCTCGCCCGGGGGGGCGATCACCCGCTCGACGTGGCACCCGGTCTTGAAGCGGACGGCGTCCTCGGCCATCACGTCCAGAGGGTCGGCCATGGCCAGCAGGATCGTGTTCTCGTGGCGGTCCAGGGGCAGGATGCGGTAGTTGCGCAGGACCTCCGTGGGGAGGAGCGCCATGAGCTCCTGGTTGAGGTCCTCGTAGGCGATGTGGCGAGCCACCAGGCCGGTCTCTTTGGCCAGCCGCTGGCAGTCAGCCCATTCTTCTTCGGGGGTTCGGGTGGTCATGAGGACTCCCGGATGGGCACCACCAGGACCGAGCACTGGGCATAGCGGGCCACCTGCTCGGCCACGCTGCCGAGCAGCCAGCGCTTGAGACCGGTTCGGCCGTGGGAGGTGATGACGACGAGGTCGGCGCCCTGAGCCAGGATGGCGCTGGCGGCCTTGCCTTCGACCACCCTTCGGGTGGTGTGGGCACCCGGCACCGTGACCGCCTCGAGCTCGGCCCGGATGGCCTCCAAAATACTTTCGCGCTCCTCGAGCGAAAGGGGGATTCCCTCCAGCTCGGCGCAGCGAAAAAGCTCGACCTGGCTGCTCGGCTCGGCCAGCGTGGCCGCCACCGTGACGGCTTGCAGCGAATCGGGGGAGCCGTCCAGCGGAACCAGCAGCCTCTGCCAGTCGGCCTCACCGCGCACCAGCAAGACCGGGCAGGGGGAGTGGCGCAGCACCCCTTCGGCCACGCTGCCCAGGAGCCAGCGCCCGCCGCCCGTGCGGCCGTGGCTACTCAGCACCATCAGGTCGACCGCCTGCTCGGTCACGGTCTCGATGAGCTCGGTGCGGGCCCCGCCTTCCTTGAGCAGGATGCGCACCTGAAGGCCTTTCTCGGCCAGCTCCTTCTGCCGGCGCTCCAGGTAAGGCATCGCTGCCTGGCGGGAGGTCTCGGCCAGCCGGAAGGCGAGCACATTCTCGAGAGCCGGATCGACACGGTTCGCGACCGCACCATTCACGCCACCATGATGGCTCTCAAAGGCTCGTTCTACGTGGACAAGTACAGCCAGGGCTCCCCTCGGGGCGTGCTGCACCTTTATGGAGGCATCATCCAGAGGGTGCGCGGCGCGGTCGGCACCGGCTCGGCCTCCACCATCGCCACCGGGTATGCCAAAGACTACATCTATGACGAGAAGCTGGTCTTCCGTCCTCCCCTCAACTTCCCCAACACACCCAACGTCTACATCGTCAGTCTGAAAGATCAGGGGGCTGTGGGATCGTTATGAGAAACGCAAGAGGCCTCTCCATCCTGGAAGTCCAGCTCGCCTTTCTGGTGCTGTTGGTGGTGATTCTGGCCCTGCTCGGGCTGGTGCCCGGCGCCGCGCGCCAGAGCGCGACCTCCAGCTCCTACACTCGGGCCCTCTACCTGGCCACTCAGACCATGGAAGGATGCCTGCAACGAAACACCGAGGGCGACACGGGGAACCTGGCCGCTCCCGAGGTCGCTCCGACAGCCTTCGTGCGCTGGTCTACCTCGGCAGGCACCAATGCCAATACCCAGAGGGTGCTCGTCGAGGTGACCTGGATCGAGCAAAATCGGCCCATGCGCGTCGAGCTCACGAGCCTGATCTACCAGTGAGGAAGGAGACCATCATGAGAAGACCACAATCCGCTCTCAGCCTGGCCGAGCTCTTGACGGCCCTCTTCCTGTTCGGACTGTTCGCCCTGATGGTGCTCGCCTCGCTGCAACTCGCACTGCGCCAGTGGACTTCGGTCTCGGGCCGGATGCGGGTGGCCCAGCAGGCGCGCTTCGTGCTGGGGGTCATGCAAGATGAGCTGCGCCAGGGCCTTCCCTGGCGGGACGCAACCGACGGCTACCTGCGCCTGGGGGCGAACATCGGCCCGACGGCCCTGCTCAGCCCGAACGAGGTGACGCCCAACTCGAACGTGCTGGAGTTTACCGAGCCCCACCCCCAGTATTACCTGCCTCTCAGTGGCGGCTGGAATTACGAGGCGCCGGCTAACTTCCGCAATGTCACCTACCGGGTCAACGGGCAGGATGTCGTGCGCGAGGTGCGGAGTCACGACAAGGTTCCGCCCGACCCGCCCGAGGTGGAGGTCATCTCTACCGCGCGGCCAGGGGCCACGGTCGAGCTGGCCTTTACCTACCTGAGCCCCAGTATGTGCGAGCTGGCTGTCACCAGCACTGCCGGGGACAACGTCGAGACAGTGCGCACCCGCTGCTTCATCGTGGGAAAATAAGCTCCCGTGCCGGGTGAGGTCGCCTGGCCTTGCTCAGGGCTTGGGCCGGAGTTCTTCTCCGGCCCAAGCCGCTCTGCGATCCACGCGAAGGTCTCCTCCAGAGCCTGCCGACCCAGGGGATTGCGAAAGTCGTGCCCCAGCCCCGGGATGCGCCGCACCTGCAGGTTGGGCCCCATCGCCGCTTGCAGCTCGGTCACGCTGGCCGGCGAGCACTGCGGGTCGTCCTCACCCTGCACCAGCAAAACCGGGATGTCAGGTTTCAGGCTGACCAGGCTGGGCCCGGGCGAGAGGGGCAGGGCGCTGGCCCACCAGCGGTAGGTGTTGCGGGCCAGCTGTCCGTCCGAGCCCCACTCCAGCTGCCAGGTGGGGTTCTTCTTCATGGTCTCCAGCTCGGCTCGAATCTGGTCCAGGGGGGCGCCCTGCTTTTCCATCTCGGCCAGCAGCTCGCGCTCGAAGGGCCAGGCGCCGCCGCTGGCGATCAGCACCACAGCGCGCGTCTCCTCCGCCAGCGGAGCCACCAGGGCCGCCACCAGGCCTCCCTCCGAGCCTCCGACAACCGCCAGCCGTCGGTCCCAGTCTGGCTCGGAGCGGCGCAGATGGGCCAGCACCTGGAGGCAGTCCAGGACCCGATTGGGCACGGTATTCTCGCGCAGGTATTCCTCGGGGCAGACGGTGACCGAGGGGGTCAATCCGCGTTTCTCGATGCGCAGCACGGCGATGCCCTGCCCGGTCAGGCTGCGCGCATAGTCGTCATAGGGTGGACGTTGCACCGAGGCGCACTCCGAGCCTTGCAGCAGCAGCACCAGAGGGTAGGGTGGCGCGTTCGGGCGGTCGAGGCGGTAGTGCAGTTCGGAGCCGTCGGGCCGGGGTAGAAGGAGAACAAGGAGCAGGAAGAGCACGCCCCAGTCTACTCGACAGCCCCCGACAGGGGAAGCCGGGGAGGCCGCCCGAATCTCGCCAGCGATGCTGCTGATGCCCCGCGTCGTCTGCCTGGTGGTGGACGCGCTCGAAGACGGGATCCCTCTGGAGGCTGCCGAGCTCGAGGCCTGCACTCTCGAGCTCGAGCGTTTGCGAGCCTGGCTCGGCGAGCAGGGTGACTTCTCCCTCGACGAGGCCGAGGAGGTCGAGTTTGCCAACCTGGCGGTCATCCTGGACGAGGTCCAGCACGCTTCCTCGACCGAGGGATTCACCGACCGCACCGTCGAGCTCTATGACCGCATTCGCAAGCTGCGCCTGCGACGAGAAGCCCGGGCTCTCAGCCCCCACCCGGCTGTCAACGAGTTCTTGCAGGCTGGCTGGGCTTTTCTGCGCCGCCGGGCCTCCCCGGCCGCCGTCCAGCGACGCATGCCGCCCGTACGCGCTTATCTCGATGACGCCCGTTGCCGCCTGGAACGCTACCGGCCCCACCTTCCGCCCGAGGTAGCGCAAGCACTGGAGCTGGGGTGGAGCCAGGCAGACCGTTGCTACGCCGCCCTGCTGCAGCCCTCGGACCAGCTCGAGTCGCTGCTCGGCCGCCTGCAGGAGGGAACCGAGCTCTTGCAACATCTCTATGCTTGCGAGCGAAAGGCCGAGCGTCAGGTGCTGTCAGGCTATCAAACCTACCGCTTCCCCCTGGGGGACGAGTTTGAGATGGCTCTCCAGAGCGCTCCCTCTTGCTACGCTTACCTGGCCAGGGAGGCGCTGCCACGTCTGCGCCAGGAGTGGGAAGACCTGCGCGCCGAGCTGGTCTTGCCGCCCGATCTGGGCGTGGAGCTTCCCTACCGGTTCGAGATGCTGCTCGACTACCTTGAGCAGTATCTGGCGGGCAAACAGGACCCGTTGCCGCTTCTGCGTGAGCTTTCCGATCTGTATGAGGCCATGCAGTCGGCTCGCCTCAAAAACCCCGAGCCCGGGACCCACGCTGGCCAGCTCTGGGAGCTTTCTGCCGCGGCTCTGGCAGGACGTCTGCCCCGGGCCTACCTGCGGCTCTACCTCGAACGTGGCGAAGCCAGCGATAACGCTTTCAGCGAGTTTCTGCACACCGGCCAGGAAGCCGATCTGATGGCCGCTCTGCAGGAGATGCTCCAGCGCGTTCCAGGCCCGAGCGATGCCCCCGAGAACTGGACCTGTCCCACTTGCCAGCGAGAGAACTTCTTTGCCGCCCCGCGTTGCTCGGGTTGCTCGGGCCTGCGCCCTCAGAATGCCTGAGCGGCCTGTTGGCCCGGGTATGCTCCCGCAACCGCACCGGCGAGCGGGCCGGCAGCCTGTCCGACCTGACCGGTAGAAAGGCCAACCTGACCATTGCTGCCGATCCCCGTCAGGGCCGCCCGGTTGGGACCGAACGGGGTGTTCACCTGGATGTTGTTGGCAGTGTAAACTTCGTTCTGGGAAAAGCGGCCGTCCCCGTTGGTATCGGACAAGACCCGCGCGCCGCCCTGCATCAGCTCATTCTGGCCGAGCTGGCCGTTGCCGTCCAGGTCATACTTCTCGCCGAATTTCTCGCGCATCTTCTGGGCCACCATCCCCTCGAGCCCGCCCACCTTGCCGTCTCCGTTGAGGTCGTTGTCGCCCGAGAAGACTTTGAGCATGGCCCGGGATTCCTCGATCTCCCTGCCGGTCATCTTGCCGTCCTTGTTCGTGTCGAAGGCCAGCACCCCGTCGTTGCGGTCGAAGGTCCCGTTGTTGTTGAAATCGAGAGCGTAGCCCTGTTTGTTCTCGCCGGCCACATTGGCGTAGGTTGCGTTGGGAATGGCCTGGGTGACGCCCGACTGCACCGGTTGGGCCGGAGCCCCCTCGCCCGCCACCTTGTGGTCGACGTTGGTGATGGGAAGGAGCTGGGCCAGTTGGCTGGATCCGAGCATTTGTGCAGGCCTCCTCGCGTTCGCTTTGGATGCCTTGATTATCCCGCCTGGGCATGGACGAATGCTATGCACTTTTTCGTGAACTGGATGAACTAATTGTTTCCGAGTGTTGCCAGATGGAAACGCTGGCAAACTGCGAGGTGGATCGCGGTCAAGATACACCTGTTGCTCGAACGGATGACGGGCTCGCCATCCGAGGGTCGAGAGTCAAACTGGTTGCCGGCGGCTTCCAGCCCTTCGCGCTCGAGCCCGTAGGCTCGGGACCACCAGGCTGACGGAAGTGTGAATTCGGTTCAATCAAGGAGATTGCATCGATCCGGTGAAGTGCGCGCAAAATATGAAGGGGGGTCTTGCCGATGACAATCTTTCAGTCACGTGCCGTTTGGAGCACCTTTCTACTGGCAGCCTGGCTGTTTGTCATCTCCACCAGCACCGTAAGCTGTGGAGGGGGAGGCGATGGCGGTGGAGGTGCCCAGGGCGGCAACCCGCCCCAGCCTCAGACCGCCATCATTCAGGTCGATCACGTTCTGGCGCGGACCGTTCCCGCCAATGTCGATACCTTTGTATTCACTGGAACCGACGCAAACGGCAATGTTGTCTTCGGTCCTGTGAGCATGGCCAAAGCGGCTCGCATCCTTTTGACCGTTCCGCTGACAATGACCTCGTTGAACATCCAGTATGTCAGTGGAGGCACGACGGTAGGAACCTTTACCCAGGCCGTCACATTGATCGCGGGTGGCACGGTCGTCATCAACGACCCGAGCTTCACCGATGTCGGCGGTACGACGGGTGGCACGACGGGCGGCACGACCGGGGGAACCACCGGAGGCACTACAGGTGGTACGGCGGGCTCCGCCGGGCTCGACCGCCTCAACCAGCTGCGTAGCTTTGCCGGCCTTCCCGCCGTCACCGAGAATGCGACTCTCAGCGACGGATGTCTCAAACACGCGATGTACATGGTGCGTAACGACGAGATCGTCCACGACGAGGACCCGAATAAGCCAGGATTCACCCCCGAGGGTCGCACTGCTGCGATGCAGAGCAACCTGTCGGTTACCTCGCAACTCGATGCGCCGATAGCAGGGATGATGAACAGCTTGATGACCGGCCCATTCCACGGCATTGGCTTCATCGACCCCAAGTTGGACCAGACGGGAATTGGATACTTCAGTGAGGCAGGGGGCACGATTCAGTCCGGGCTGGCCGTCAATATCCTGGGATCATTGAACGCAACGCCGCCGGCCTTCCCCATTCTCTGGCCGGGCAACGGGACGACAGTCGACCTGAGGAGCTTTGACGGGAACGAGACCCCCAACCCGCTGGCGGGCATCGGCTTTACTCCCCCGACCGGAGTTCCCATCTATGTACAGATCGGTCCTGGAAACGTGACTCCTAACGTGACCGCCTTCAGTCTTGTGGAGCGCAGCACCGGGACGAACCTCCAGGTTGCCGAATTCGACGAAACCAACTTCATCGGGCAGACTCCTGCAGAGCAGACGCTCGGGCGGGGTGTCCTGGCCCAACGTAGTTGCATCGTCCTCCTCCCTCGCAATCCGCTGAAGGCAGGGGAGACCTACGACGTGTCCGTCACGACCAACGGAAATACCATCAACTGGAGCTTCAGTGTCTCAGCCACGGCTCCCCGAACCGAAGGGACCGAGCACAAAATCCACTGAGTTACGGAAACTGAGGTAGAACGAGAAAGGCACCGAGGGAAACGGCCCCGGTGCCTTTTTTGTTCACTTTCTGGAGCGCCCGGCAAGCAGCCCCCGAGGGCAGGCATCCTCTAAGACTAATAAGCCACCGAGAACAGCACCTGCTCGCCGGTCTCCTCCCCCGTCACCACGCACTTGCCGCTGCCCGACTGGGCGAAGGGGATGACCCGCACGGTGCCCTTGGTTTCTTCCTTGATGCGGGCCTCCACCTCGCGGCTCTCTTTGAACCAGCAGCGCACGAAGCCCTTGCGCTCTTGCAGGGCGGCCTTAAGCTCGTCGTAGCTCGCGGCCTCGACGGTATTCTGCTCGCGGTGGGCCAGGGCCCGGTCAAGCATGGCCTGTTGCACCCGGGTTACTTCGCCCTGAAGCCAGGCGGCCGTGGCCTGGTTCAGGTCGAAGAAATTCTTGGCCCCGTCAAAGCGGGTCTTGAGCACGAACGAGCCCTTGTCCACGTCCCGGGGACCGATCTCGAAGCGGAAGGGAACCCCCCGCTGCTCCCAGTGGAAATGCTTCTCCACCGCCCGCATGTCGCGCAGGTCGAGCACCACCTTCTGCTGGGCCCGCTCGTCGCAGAACACCGAGACCAGCTCGCGACCCTGGTCGCGCTTGAGGGCTGCGTCCAGGCGCTCCTGGCCGCACAGCCGGGCGATCAGCTGCTGGCAGAAGGCGACCACCTTCTCCTTCTCTTCGTCGTTCTTGTAGATGGGCACCACCGCGCCCAGGGTGGGGGCCACCCGGGGAGGCAGGATCAGGCCCTCGTCATCCGAGTGCGTCATGATGAGCGCTCCGATGAGGCGGGTGCTCATGCCCCAGGAGGTGGTCCAGCAGTAGGAGAGCTGGTTGTCGCGCCCGAGGTACTTCATTTCGAAGGCCTTGGAGAAGTTCTGGCCCAGGTTGTGGGAAGTGCCCGCCTGCAGGGCCTTGTTATCCTGCATCAGGGCTTCCACGCAATAGGTGGTGACCGCCCCGGGGAACTTCTCCGATTCGGTCTTGCGGCCCTTGATGACGGGGATGGCCAGGAACTCGTGGGCGAAGTCGGAGTAGACGTCCAGCATCCGGAGCGTCTCCTCCTCGGCCTCCTGAGCCGTCTCATGGGCGGTATGCCCTTCCTGCCAGAGGAATTCTGCCGTGCGCAGGAACAAGCGGGTGCGCATCTCCCAGCGCATCACGTTGGCCCACTGGTTAAGCAGCATGGGCAGGTCGCGGTAGCTCTGGATCCACTGGGCGTACATGTGGCCAAACAGGGTCTCGGAGGTGGGCCGGATGATCAGTGGCTCGGGCAAGGCTCCGGTGGGCTCGAGGCCGTTGTCCCCCTTCTGAAGCCCTCCGTGGGTGACTACGGCGCACTCCATGGCGAAGCCCTCGACGTGGTCGGCCTCCTTTTGCAGGAAGCTCACGGGAATCAGCACCGGGAAGTAGGCGTTGACGTGGCCGGTCTCCTTGAAGCGGAAGTCCAGGTCGCGCTGGATGGCCTCCCAGAGCGCGTAGCCGTTGGGGCGGATCACCATGCAGCCGCGCACGGGAGAATAGTCGGCCAGCTCAGCCGCCTTGATGACGTCGAGATACCATTCAGGGTAGTCCTTGGAGCGGGGGGTGATGTTGCGAGCCACTCAGGATCCTCGTTTCTGCAAGTGGGTGCGCACTTCCCAAAGATAAGGGAAGCAGCGTTTGGAGAGCGTGGTCTCCAGGTAGCGAACCCCGGCCGAGCCTCCGGTGCCCCGTCGAAAGCCGATCACCCGCTCCACCATCAGGACGTGGGTGTGGCGCCACTGGGCCAGGGCCTCGTCGAAGTCCATCATCGCTTCGCTGAGAAGGTACATCCTCAGGTTGCCGTCAGGGTGTTCGTAGAGTCGCACCAGGGCTTCCTGCAAACCTTCGCCGTCTTGCGCCAGTGAGCGCATGAGCAGGTCCTGGAAGGCCTGGTTGAGGTCGCGCTGCTCCATGCGACGCTCGAGGATCTCACGAAACTCGGGGCGGTTCTTGAATACCTCGAGGTACTGGGGGTCCTTCAAGCCGGCCATGGATTCGATCTCTCGAAACTGGATGGATTGAAAGCCGCTGGCCGGGTTGAGCCGGTCGCGAAAGAGCAGGAACTCGGCCGTGGCCATGGTCTCGATGATGCCGATCTGCTGTACGAGCAGGCGCATAATCTTGCCTACCCGGGCAAGGTGGTGCTGGGCCCGCAACACGCGATCCACATCCATGGCTCGAATGGCCGATTCCATCTCGTGCAATAGCTGCTTGAACCAGAGCTCGAAGGCCTGGTGGATGATGATGAAGAGCAACTCGTCGTGGGCCGGCGGGTCGGCCCGGGGAGTCTGCAGCTCAAGCAGCTCGGGAATCCGCAGATAATCCTGGTAGGTGAGCTCGTTGGTCGCGAGGACGGGGGGGGCGTGAGGCTCTGCCATAGCGCGGGTGCTGTTCTGGTCTTCAGGGTGAATCCCTTCACAGGTAGGGATTGGGGGCTACCACCCGGTTGTAGATTTGAAAGCCCACTTTCTGGTAGACGGGCAGGGCGCTGGGGTGGTCGAGGGTGCAGGTGTGCACCCACAGCCGCCGTAGTCCGGGCCGCCAGGCCTGGCGCACCGTCCAGTCGAGAAACCAGATGCCCAGCCCGTGGCCGATGAATTCGGGAAACAGCCCGAAGTACTCCAGCTTGGCCTGCCCGCGTTGACTGAAGCTCAGCTCGCTGTAGCCGGCCGGCGTGCCCCTGCTGTAAAGCACGTAGATCTCCACGCCCGGCGAGCGAATCGCGGCCAAAAGCTCTGGATCGGCCAACTTGCGCCGGTCGTGCCATTGCCACGCCCCGCCGACCCCCTGGTAGAGGTAGCGATAGAAGGCGGCTGTCGGCTGCTCGCAGCGGATGACCAGCGTCGCTGGCGGCGCCTCGCGCGGGCTCGAGCGCGGCGGTGCCAGCATTTCCAGGTAGGTGGTCGTGACCTCGGCAGGCTGTGACATGACCAGAATCAGTATACACCCTGATCGGCGACAGTTTAGGTCTCATGGATTAACATCGCGGCAAAGGTCTTGTTACAAACCTTTAACCTGGACACCGGGACTCGGGACAAAGGCGCGGTAACATGTCCATGCAGGAGGCTTTGATGCACGAATTCTCTGATCGAAAGCCACGCCGAAGGCGCCACCCGCGAGTCGAATCTGCGGTACCCCTCTTTTTTCAGGGAAAGCAAGCCTCGGGCCGCAGTCACACCTGCGACCTCAGCCTGACGGGGGCGCGTCTGGTCGTCTATGGCGAGGTGGAGCCCGACGAGGAGATCCAGGTCACCTTGAACCTGGCCGCTCACGCCAGCCTCACGCTAACCGCCCGGGCGGTGTGGCGCGAGCAGAACGGCACGGTCAACACGGTCGGGGTGGAGTTCACCAATACCGGCGTGGGAGGGCGCGCAGCCCTGACCCAGTTCCTGGCCCAACGAACCCCACCCGAGCAGGAGCCCATTTCGCCACCCTGGGCCCACCGCGATCACTGGTTGATGGGTACAGGCAGCTGCGGAGGCCCCAGGGGGGCCGCCCTCAACTGAGGTCGAGCACCGAGTTCAAGTTCCCGAAAGCATCCGGCTCTGCGCGCATGTTGGCCGGGTCCGCCAGCCACTTTCCGTCCACGACCAGCTTGTAGCGGAACGCCCCTTTTCCCGGCACCCGAATCCGGCATCGCCACGTATCCTCAGCAATCCTGGCATAGGGGTTGCGGGTGTACTGCCAATCGTTGAACTCACCCGCCAGGTAGACTTCCCGCGCCTGCGCGTTCTCGTAGGTGAAGACCAGCTCTGAGTCTTCCACGCGGGGAGCATGATAGGCCGGTGTGTCCGGCTGGTGGGCGTGGCGGGCCAGGGTGACGGCATGGCGCGCGTTGACGACCCCGAAGCCCTGCATCAGCCCGGGTGTCCCGGCGACTCGCTCGGCCGCGGAGATTAAAATATGCCGGATCGCGGCCGGAGAGAGGCTGGGATTGACCTCGAGCATCTGGGCGATGATCGAGCTAACGATCGGAGCCGCGTACGAGGTTCCATCAACGTGCTGGTAATGGGGGTTGACGAACTTCTCCTGCTCGGCCAACTGCTCGAGGGCGGCCCTGATCTCCCGGGCGGACAGGCCGCCCAGCCAGGAAGGAAGCTCGGCCTGCTGGCGCAGGTTCTCCACCAGTCGTGGCAAGCTCCGGTCGCTGGCCCGGGCCAGCCGAAAGACCGCATCCGAGCGGCGATCGACTGGCGTGCCCGGGAGAATGGGCGCGGCCACGTAGGCAGCCGGGGCGATGACCTCCGGCTTGACGAAACCATCGGCGTCGATGCCGTAGCGGTGGGCGTAAATCTCGATCCCCTCCTCGTCGGGCTGGCCCTGGTCGATGTAGCCCCCGACGGTCAGCACGTGCGGGCTGTTGGAGGGCGGCACGTTGCTGTGGCTGTCCGGGTCGAAGGCATTACCGGCCGCGGCCACCACCGCGATACCCTCCCGGAAGCACTCCTCGGCGGCCAGGTCGACCCGGTCGTGCTCATAAGGATTGTTATCTCCGTCTCCGACCGAGATGTTCAGCACCTTGATGTTGTATCGCTCGCGATTGGCCAGAACCCATTCCAGGCCGCGCAGGATATCGTCCTCCACCACGTCCCCTTGCTTCAAGACCTTGACCAGCACGAGATCGGCCTCAGGGGCGATGGAGCGGTAGATCCCTCCTGACAGGTAGCCATTGCCGGCTGCAACCACGGTCGTCATGGTGCCGTGCCACTGGTAGGACTCCCGGGTATCCAGGGTAGCGTCCTCTCCGGTCACGTCCACGTAGCTGAGGATACGGTTGCGAGCCCGCGTAAGGTCGGGATGACTCGAGAAACCAGTGTCCAGGAAAGCGATGGTGACCCCCTTGCCGGTCAGGTCGGGGTCAGCGTGCTCGCGCAGGGGGGTGGGCAGCACCCCGAAACGGCTGGTGAATCGATCCGGGCGGCGATGGCGTAACAAGTCTTTCTCCTTCTCTGGCGCTGCGGCCATTTCTGTCCGGTCGCGTCGGATTCCTCGGGAGGAGCCGCGAAAAGGCAGCGAGAATCCCGTGCTTCTCACGGTGCCGCGTAGCTGAATGTCCTCCGGATACTATCAAAAACCAACTCTGCACGCAGACAGCGTCGTCTTCGTCTCTGAAGATGACCTCTGGTCGGTTCCGACCAAGGGGGGCGTGGCCCGCCGCCTGACCGCCAACCCGGGGCGTTCCTCCGAGCCGCATTTCTCGCCCGACGGCGCTTACCTGGCCTTCACCAATCGCGATGAGGGCCATCCCGAGGTGCACCTGATGGATGCGCGCGGGGGCGAGAGCCGCCGGCTCACCTACCTGGGGGCCGATACGGTCGTGGTGGGCTGGAGCGGGGAGCACGTCTACTTCGCCACCAATCGGGCTCTGCCGTTTCGCCGCATGTACGCGCTCGGGCGGGTTCACATTCAGGGAGGACTGCCCGAGATCATGCCCTGGGGCCCTGCCAACGCGGTGGCCTTCGGACCCCGGGGGCAGGTGGTCGTTGGCCGACACACCTGGGACCCGGCCCGCTGGAAGCGCTACCGCGGTGGCACGGTAGGGCAACTCTGGATCGCTGATGCGGAAGAAGCTCCCTTTCGTAGCCTGATCCAGCTCGACGGCAACGTCACCCGACCGGTCTGGGTGGGGGAGCGCGTCTACTTTGGCTCCGACCACGAGGGGGTCTGCAACCTCTACAGCTGCCGCCCCAACGGGCGTGATCTTCGCCGTCACACCGATCTCGAATCCTACTACCTGCGCCATCCGGCCACGGACGGGCGGCGCATCGTGTACCAGGCCGGGGCCGACCTTCATCTTTACGACCCGGCGAGCGACAAGAGCCGCAAGATCCCGATCGAGTACCGCAGCCCCCGTCCCCACCGCCAGCGGCGCTTCGTCAACCCTTACACCTACCTGGAGGATTCCGAGCTGCACCCGAAGGGCACCGGCATTCTCGCGGTGGTGCGCGGTCGGCCTTTTGCCTTCGCCCACTGGGAGGAAGGGGTCATCCAACTCGGCGAGCGGGACGGCGTTCGCTATCGCCTGTCCCGCTGGCTCAACGACTGCGAGCGCATCCTCACCATCTCGGATCGGGGCGGCGAGGAGCACCTCGAGCTGCACTGGTTGGACGCTCGCAAACCGCCCGAGGCCCTCGCGCCTGACTTTGATCTGGGCCGGGCCCTCACGATGGAGATCTCGCCCACCCGCGATCAGGCTTTCCTCACCAACCACCGTCATGAGCTGTTGCTGGCCGACCTGAAAGAGAAGACCGTGCGCGTTCTGGACCGGTCCCCCTATGACCGGATCCACGGCGCTTGCTGGTCTCCCAGCGGGCTGTCGATCGCTTACAGCTTCACCACCAGCCTGCACGTGAGCCAGCTCAGGCTGTACCTGCTGAACGAAGACCAGTGGTACGAGCTGACCCGCCCTCAGTTTCGCGACGTGGCCCCCAACTTCGATCCCGAAGGGCGTTACCTGTACTTCCTGTCCTACCGGGAGTTTGATCCCGTCTACGATAACCACTACTTCGACGCCGGCTTCCCCAAGGGGATGCGCCCCTACTGCATCACCATGCGCGCCGACCTTCCCTCGCCCTTTCTGGCCGAGCCCCGGGCTCCGGGCGAGAACGGCAAGTCCGGCAAGTCCAAAGACGAGAACGGCGAGGACAAGAAGAAGCGCAAGAAGGACGAGCCTGAGCCACTTCCGGTCGACCTGGAGGGCATTCAAGACCGGGTGATCGCCCTGCCGGTTACCGAAGGCATCTATGGCCGGGTGGTGGGCCTGTCGGATCAGATCCTGTTCACCTCCTTCCCGGTGGAGGGCAGCCTGGGTAGCCACTGGTCCAGCTCGCGCGAGCCCTCGGCCCGGGGCACGCTCTGGTCGTACGAGTTCAAGAGCCAGGAGACCAAGGAGCTGGCGACCAAGGTCACCGACTTCAAGCTTTCTCGCGATCGCAAGACCCTGGCTTACCGCTCGGGCTGGCGAGTGCGGGTGCTGCAGGCCGGCAAGAAGACCGAGGGCACCGATACCACGCCGAGCCGCAAGACGGGCTGGCTGGCCCTCAGTCGGGTGCGCGTCTCGGTGAACCCGGTGCTGGAGTGGCGCCAGATGTTCCGCGAAGCCTGGCGCCTGATGCGTGAGCACTTCTGGACGGCCGACCTGTCGGGCGTGGACTGGGATGGCGTCTACCAGGAGTACCTCCCTCTGCTCAAGCGCATCAGCACCCGCAGCGAGCTGAGCGACCTGCTCTGGGAGATGCAGGGTGAGCTGGGCACCTCCCACGCCTACGAGATGGGCGGCGACTACCCCAGCGAGCCCGGCTATCACATTGGCCACCTGGGGGCCGACCTTCGCTGGGATGACAAGCGCCAGGCCTATCGCGTCGACCACGTCTTGCGGGGCGACTCCTGGGATCCGACTCAGGACTCCCCCCTCAATCGGGTGGGGCTGGACATTCGCAAAGGCGACTTCCTGCTGGCCATCGACGGGGTGCCGCTTACGCGCCAGCTGACCCCCGAGCAACTGCTGGTCAACCAGGCCGGCATGGAGGTGCAGCTCACCCTGCGCCGGGGCCGCTCCAAGCCCCGCCGGGTTTTCGTCAAGACGCTGCGAGACGAGACCCTGGCCCGCTACCGCGAATGGGTGGAGACCAATCGGAGCAAGGTGCACCAGGCCAGCGGCGGTCGGGTGGGCTACATCCACATCCCCAACATGGGCCCCTGGGGATTTTCCGAGTTCCACCGCAGCTATTTCAGCGAGGTCGACCGCGAGGGTCTGGTGGTGGACGTTCGCTACAACGGGGGCGGCAACGTCTCCCAGATGCTGCTCGAGAAGCTGAGCCGGCGCCGCATCGGCTACGACTTCCAGCGCTGGGGCCAGCCGGCCCCCTATCCGGCCGATTCGCCTGGCGGGCCGCTGGTAGCCATCACCAACGAGCTGGCCGGCTCGGATGGAGACATCTTCAGTCACTGCTTCAAGCTGCTCAAGCTGGGGCCGCTGGTGGGCAAGCGCACCTGGGGAGGCGTCATCGGCATCTGGCCCCGCCATCGCCTGGTGGACGGAACCATCACCACCCAGCCCGAGTTCGCCTTCTGGTTTGAAGACGTGGGCTGGGCCCTGGAGAACTATGGCACCGACCCCGATGTCGAGGTGGAGCTGACCCCCCAGGACTGGGCCCGGGGGCGCGATCCTCAGCTGGACAAAGCTCTGGAGCTGATCCTGCAGGCTCTGGAGCGGCAGCCTCCCGCCCATCCAGGCGATCCCCCGCGTCCGCTGCGCACCCGACCGCTTCTGCCGCGGAGGAAGTAGCTCTGGTCAGTTCCGCACCAGCTCCGGAAGGCGCTGGTGGGTGACGTCCGCCGGCTCAGCAAGCGGCTCTACTCGGACAGAGGTCGGCAGTTCTCGTTCGCGCGACCCAGTCTCTGGATGCGCTCTCTGGTGCGAAGCTCGCGCTCGCGGTTCGCCTCTTCGATGGTGCGGAACCTCTGCAGGCCTCGCGGAGACTCGAGGCCAGCCAGCGCCGCGGCGCGCGACCAGAGGGCGGCGATGCGGTCGGCCAGGTCCGCCCGCGTCGGAAGCTCGTGCTGATTCATCTCTTCGATCGTACGAAATCGATAGACGGGCATGGTTCAGTCCTCCAGGTCGAACTTCTGGCGCAGGGTGTCTGCGTCCATGTGGTCTTGCGGACGCACTGTGGCGCGCTTCATCCGGTACAGAGTCTGTGGCGTGGCCACGCGGATGCGTACATCTCTGACGACCACCTCGCGCGCTTCCAGGTCCTCATATCGATACAACTCTCCCAACCGCGCCAGTATGTCGAGGTAGATGGTGTCTTCCGGTGGACCGTATCGCAGGGACGGGTAGTCGCCGGCCAGATCCTCGTATGAGATGCCGTCGATCTCGGGATCATCCCAAACCTTCTTCAAAGCGCGCTTCAGTTTGTCTACATTGCTCGAGCTCAAGCGGATGAAAAGGTCGACATCCTCGGTGGCACGCACCAGGCCCAGCACGTTCAAAGCCGCGCCCCCGACGATGACGTACTCAACCTGCTCCTCTTCGAGCGCGCGCACGATGTCGAGAAACCGCTCGAACTCTCTCACGTTCCTATCTTCGATAGCGAACGCGCCACTCCCGTAAAGGAGCTCACCCTGCGCCTCGGCCGCTCCAAGCCCCGCCGGCTCTTCGTCAAGACGCTGCGGAACGAGCGGAACCTCCAGCCCATCCCGGCGACGGCCGCGTCTGCCGCGGAGGAAGTAGGGAGGAGCGGCTGCGGGGCCCGGACTCAGTCCGGGAGACTCCAGTCTTCCCAGCGCAGGCCCGGCACGCGCGCGAACTCGGCGAAATTGGCCGTCACGAGCGTGGTCTCGGTTCGAAGAGCCTGGGCTGCGATCAGCAGGTCGTAAGGCCCGATGGGGGTGCCTCGGATTTCCAGGTGGGCTCGAATTTCGCCGGCTCGAGCGGCGTCTTCGGGGTTGAAGTCGAGCACCTGGATCGGGCCGGCAAGAAAGTCTCGCAAAGATTTTGTGTTTTTCTCAGGGCGCAGGCTGCGCGCAATCCCGTAGCAAAGCTCGAAGAGCACGATGGAACCTACCGAGACCATTGCTTTCGCTCTCAGCTCTCGCCGAAACCGCTCACTGACCGGGTGTGGTTTCTGCCTCAAGAGCGCAATCACCACGTTCGCGTCGAGCAAGTAGCTCAAGGGAAGAGATCTTCAGGTGGTGGCATCGGTGGCTGGTTTCGGCCCTCCTCCAGAAAAGACTCGTCGGCATTCGCATCGAGCAGGGCAAACCAGGTATCCAGGTCTGTGATGATGGGCTCGAGCAAAATCCCCTCGGGCACCCGCCGAACGCGTACCTTCTCGCCTGGCAGTCGGAAAGCAGCCGGCAGTCGCACCGCCTGGCTGCGCCCATGCATGAAGATTTTCGCAATACCCATTTCGCTCATGGTGATACCCAAGTGTACACCATCGGCCCCGCGATGTCCACGGGGAACAAATCAACTCGCAGGGCAAACATCCCCAAAGCAGACGGCCGGCAACGGCCACTGGGAATCGCGTCTCTCGAAGACAAGATCGCCCAGAGGGCGGTGGTGGAAGTGCTCAATGTCATCTACGAGGCGGATTTCCTCGGCTTCTCTTATGGTTTTCGACCGGGTTGTCGGGCCCACGTGGCCCTCGATGCGCTAACAGTCGGAATCCGTATGAAGAGAGTCAGCTGGGTCCTCGATGCGGACATTCGCGGTTACTTCGATGCAATCGACCACGACTGGCTGATGAGGTTTTTGGAGCACCGGGTCGCCGACAAGCGACTTTAAGTTCTCAGGCTAAAGTTTGGTTGCTCGATACCATTGGCGACTTGAAAAATCCCCTATTTCGGGCGAGCCCGCTACCCAAGCGTCCAATTGGCCTAGCAGGTCAGGGCGGCGGGGTAGGTAAAGTAGCGCCCCAGTTGCGGGCCGCGCTGGTGCATGTAGTGGCTCTTGATGTCCACTCCGTAGATCTTGTCGGGCTCCTTGAGCAGCGACTCGTAGACCATCTTGCAGATGGGCTGACCGTGGCGGAAAAGCACGTCTTCGTGGGGCGCCACCTCGAGCACGGCGGGAGTTCCCAACACCTCGCCCTCCTGGCCGTAGCCAAAGCCCGGGTCGAAGAATCCGGCGTAGTGCGAGCGGAACTCGCCGCTGTGGATGTCGTAGGCCACCATCTCGACGGCATGCATGGGCGGGACGCGGAGAAACTCGCGGGTGGACATGATGTAGAAGTGGTCCCGGCGCAGCAGCACCTCCTGGTGACCGCTGGGCTCCAGGGGGCGAAAGAACTCCTCGGCCGGGTGGGCCTCGGGCGAAGTCAGGTCGACCACCTGCATGGAGGCGATGGCCTCATAGCCCACCACAGACTGGTCGAGATCGACGCTGAGGAGCAGGCCTTTATCGAACTCGGGACTGAGCTTGCGGCCCTCGCGGTCATAGACCAGGCCGACCTTCTGGTGGGCCATCTCCAGCTCGAGATCGGAGAGGCGGTTGTCGCCGAGCAGGAAGCGAGCCTGGTTCAGGCACACCCCGGTGGAGACCCGGATGGGCCAGGAGCGGGGCGTGATCATGACATAAGCCTTCCCCCGGTAGCCGGGGGGGATCTTGTCGAAGCGGGGCAGCCGGTCGACCAGCGTGCGCACCCAGATGTTGGTGCGTCCAGTAGAGCTCTTGTTGTTCGTGTAGGCGTGCACCGACTCGGGCAAAGAGAACGACTCCATCAGCTCGAGCACGTAGGTATGATTGAGCTTGAGCACGGTGCTGGAGGTCAGGTCGAAGCTCTCCTCGGCGGTGGCTTTCAGCGCCTCCTCGATGGTCTCGCCAGCCTTGGGCAGAAAGGCGGCCCGCACCCGATGGCCGCGCGTTCCCAGGCGGAGGTCGAGGCTGGCGGGTTGGAGGTTCTTGGCCGGCACGCTCAGCTCGGATGCGATGCTGCCGTTATCGAGGAATTCCTGGATGATCTGGGAGGGAATGGCACCCTGACGACGCATGCCCGTCAATCTCCTTCGAAGCGCGCTTTGCTTGCAGGCTCGCTGCGCTTGGCAGTTCGCCTTGCGTCGGCGCAAACCTGCGCGTATACTGACGCCCATGCCGATTCCCGCAGGAGAGCGCTGAGTCGCCCGTGCAGCGGTTCGATCTGCCACTGGCCCTGGTCATCCTGGTGCTCACCGGCCTCGGTTTGATGGCCATCTATAGCGCCACGGGTCAGGATCTGTCCCCTGAAGGCGAGTTCCGTCGACAGCTGCAGTTCGCCCTGCTGGGCCTGGTTTTATTCGTGCTGTGCGCCTGGAGCGATTACGAGACCTGGGGACGGCTGCACTGGCTGCTCTACCTGCTGGCGGTCGGTTTTCTGATCGCTGTGGACGTGGCCGGGCACACCGCCCGGGGCTCGCAGCGCTGGCTGTCGCTGGGCCCGCTCGCCTTTCAGCCCTCCGAGCTGGCCAAGCTGGCCGTGCTCAACAGCCTGGCTCGCGTGCTGGCCGTCGAGCCAGGGCGCAGGCTCCCCTGGGGCCAGGCATTGCTGCTGGCCGGAGTGCCGATTCTGCTGATTTTCCTCCAGCCCGACCTGGGCACCGCCCTGGTGGTGGTGGCCGTGTTGCTGGTGCTGCTCTACGCTCAGGGCGTGAGCCCTCTCTGGCTGGGGGCCATCGCCCTGGCCGGCTTGCTGGCCGGGCCGCTGGTGCTGCACGACTACCAGCGCGAGCGACTGCTCACGTTCATGCACCCCGAGCGCGACCCGACCGGCGCTGGCTGGAACCTGATCCAGTCCCAGATCGCCGTGGGATCGGGCGAGATCTGGGGCAAAGGCCTGTTTCAGGGCACGCAAAACCAGTTCAACTTCGTGCCCGAGCACCACACCGACTTCATCTTCACCGTCATCGCCGAAGAGCTGGGCCTGGTGGGAGGCGTTTCGTTGCTGCTGCTCTATCTCTACGTGCTCAGCTCGGGCATGGTCACGGCCCGGGTGGCCCGGGACCGCTACGGAAGCCTGCTCGCCCTCGGCATCGTGACGGTGCTCGGCTTTCACGTGGTGGTCAATATCGGCATGGTCATTGGCCTGATGCCGGTGACCGGGGTGCCCCTGCCGCTGTTGAGCTATGGCGGCAGCTCGCTCTGGATCACGATGATCATGCTGGGCCTGTTGTTCTCGATCCGGGCTCGCCGGCCCAAGCGAGAGCCCCTGCCCGAGCCCGAGTTCGGTCTTCCCGACGACCAGGACCTCCACGACCGCTCGAGCTGAGAGGGCTTCCCCCCGGGGCCTTAGAAAGCCTGAGCCATGAACAGAACCAGTGTGCGCGCCGCCCGTGGAACCGACCTCTCCTGCCAGGCCTGGCCACAGGAAGCCGCTCTGCGGATGCTGATGAACAACCTCGACCCGGAAGTCGCCGAAGACCCCGAGAACCTGATCGTCTATGGCGGCACCGGCAAGGCGGCCCGGAACTGGGAGAGCTTCGAGGCCATCGTGCGCTGCCTCAAGAGCCTCAAATCGAACGAGACCCTGCTGGTGCAGTCGGGTAAGCCGGTGGGGGTCCTGCCGAGCCACCCGCTGGCTCCCCGCGTGCTGCTGGTGAACTCCATGCTGGTTCCGGCCTGGGCCACCTGGGAGAAGTTCCGTGAGCTGGAGCGGGCCGGGCTGACCATGTACGGCCAGATGACGGCCGGCTCCTGGATTTACATCGGAACCCAGGGCATCCTGCAGGGAACCTACGAGACCCTGGCCGAGCTGGCCCGGCGCCACTTCGGGGGAAGCCTGAAAGGCCGCCTGGTGCTGACCGCTGGTCTGGGAGGGATGGGTGGAGCCCAGCCCCTGGCCGTGACCTTCAACGAGGGGGTCGCCCTGGTGGCCGAGGTCGATCCTCAGCGGGCTCAGCGCCGCGTGGAGACGGGCTACTGCGACCGGCTGACCCACTCGCTGGACGAGGCTTTGGCCTGGGTGGCTCAAGCTCGCGAGCAGGGCGAGGCGCTCTCGGTAGGGCTGGTGGGAAACGCGGCCGAGGTGTTCCCCGAGGTGCATCGCCGCGGGGTGAAGCCGGATGTGGTCACCGACCAGACCAGCGCCCACGACATGCTGCAGGGCTACGTTCCTCACGGGATCTCGCTGGCCGAGGCACTGGAGCTGCGCCGCATTGATCCGGCCGAGTACGAGCGCCGCTCCTTCGCGTCGGCGGCTCTCCACGTAAAGGCCATGCTCGACCTGCAGAAGGCCGGCTCGGTCGTCTTCGACTATGGCAACAACCTGCGGGCCCAGGCTGAGAAGGCGGGCGTGGCCGACGCCTTCGACTTTCCCGGCTTCGTGCCAGCCTACATCCGGCCTCTCTTCTGTGAGGGGAAGGGTCCTTTCCGCTGGGTGGCTCTCTCGGGCGATCCGGAGGATATCTACGTGACCGATCGGGCCGTGCTGGAGACCTTTCCCGAAGATGCGGCCTTGCGACGCTGGATTGAGAAAGCCCGGGAAAAGGTCCACTTCCAGGGCCTGCCGGCCCGGATCTGCTGGCTGGGCTACCGCGAGCGCGAGAAGATGGGGCTGATCTTCAACGAGCTGGTGCGTTCTGGCCAGGTCAAGGCGCCCATCGTGATCGGGCGCGACCACCTCGATTCGGGCTCGGTGGCCTCCCCCAACCGCGAGACCGAGGCCATGCAGGACGGCTCTGACGCCATCGGCGACTGGCCCATCTTGAACGCCCTGGTCAACTCGGTATGCGGAGCCCACTGGGTGAGCGTGCACCACGGAGGCGGGGTGGGGATCGGTTACTCGCTGCACGCCGGGATGGTGGTGGTGGCGGATGGCAGCGCGGAGGCCGAGCAGAGGCTAAGAATGGTGCTCAACTCCGATCCGGCGATGGGAGTCTTGCGCCACGCCGACGCAGGTTACGAGCGCGCTCTGGAGGTGGCCCGCGAGCGGGGCGTACGGGTTCCGATGCAAGAGTAGCGAGGCGCCTGGCCTCTTACATCATCTCGTCTTGCAGTAGCTGGATCATCTTGCGGGCGTACTGGTCGTTGGGCTCGACCTGCAGTACCTTCTGGAACTGCACCCGGGCTTCTTCGAACTCGCCGAGCTTGTAGCACATCAGGGCCAGGTTGTAGTGGGCCTCTTTGTGTGTCGAGTCGTACTTGAGCGCGAGTTGGAACTCGCTCTTGGCCTGATCGAGAAAGCTCTCGTTCTCGGACATGGAGAGCCCGAGCATGAAGTGCACGTCGGCCTGCTTGGGATCGCTCTTGGTGGCCCCGTCGTCCTTCTTCTTCATGAAAGGTGAGAGCAGTTGCTCGAGCAGAGACTTTTGCTTCTTCTCGGGCTTCTTGAACAGGGAGGCTTTGTCCATGGCCTTGCTGCGAGCCGAGTTCTTGGAGAAGCGTCGCATCTGGAACTGCGGCTGGGCGTCGTAAGCCTTGCGCTTGGCGTTATCGTTAAGCGTGTTGTAAGCCTCGACGAGCTCTTTCATCTTCTCGTCGGAGACCGTCTTCATGTCCGGATTGAGGTCAGGGTGATACTTTTTGGAAAGGTTCCGGTAGGCTTTCTTGATCTCGTCAGGGGGCGAGATGGGGGGGATCGATAGAACCAAATAGTAGTCCCGCTTGTGAGCCAACCTGAATACGTCTCGCTTTCCGAAAAGTGATGTATTGGGCTTCAGCCCGGGAGGGTCTCAAGGCGACCGCTTCCATGGTTCTTTGCGCTCCCGGAGGCTCCTGTTCCTCCTGGGAAGCCGGCTATCCGGCCAGAAAAGCTTCCATCCCCGCGGCCGCAAGACCGATTTCCACCCGAAGGCTCTGCTCTGCGCCGGCCACCTGCCCGGATCCTTCCATCACCACGCGCTCGATCTCGGAGTCGGTGCGCAGAGCATAGCTCTTGTTGATCTTTTGATCGCCCAGCTGCCCCTCCACCAGAACCTGAGCCAGGCCGTCCCCCCGCTCCAGGCTCGGGGCCAGGCTGGCCTGGGCTTTGTAGGGCAGGCCGCCGACCGTTCCTCGGACGTCGCACCAGGTCTGGGCCTGTCCCGGCAGAGGATTCTGGTCCACCTGCCGGTTCTGCCAGCCCAGGGAATACTGCAGGTCGATCTCCAGCCCGTTGGCCTTGCCGGTGAGGCGCAGTCCGTGGTCGGTCAACTTGATCAGAATGTTCTCTTGCACCGCGCCAAAGCGTCCGAAGAGCCGTACCCGGTCGGAGCCGACCGGTCGCACGGTCTCGGCTACGGTGCGCTCGTCCACCGTGCCGCGGGCGTCCATTCCCTGCTGGTCGAAGTCGTAATTGACCTGGGCCACCCGCCCGTCCATCACCGCCTTGAGGGTGGGCGCCGCGGCGGCCAGGCCGGCCCCACCTCCCATGCCGCCGATGACGCTGGCCATCATCACGGTGGCGCAGACGGCCGGGTCGAGGATGGGCAGCAGGGCCACCTCCCGACCGGCATCGAGCAGGGCCTGATCGACCGGTTCGGGGAGCGTGGCCGTGGCTGCCGCCGACCGGGCGGCGACCGCCTGCATCGGCTGAGTGAGAGGGAGATGAGCTCCGATGCGCATCAGATTCGCCCTCCCCGAGCCCACAGGTCGATACTGGCTTCATCCAGCACTACCACCGCCTGATCGCTGGTATGGGGGTCGGCCTGGTGCACCGCTTTCTCGTCGATGGGCGGCAGGTTCTGGAAGGCGCTGAACTCGGGGCGAGCGGCCAGATCAGACTGAATTTTGTCCAGCACCAGGTTGGCCACGACCGCATGACCGGTATCGCTGGGGTGGACGCCGTCGTAGCTGAAGAGGCCCTCGCGGCCCTGCTCGTCGAGAGCCCCGGTCATCCCGGTGCCCACCACCAGGTCCGCACCCTGGCCACGCAGCGCTCGGCCTTCCTGGCGAGCCTGGTTGAAGGCCGAGTGCACATCCACCACGTGGACCCGCCCGTCCAGGCAGGCGGCTTCCTCGATGGCGGCATTGTAGGAGGCGATGCGCGAGCTGATGGTGCCCAGCTCGTCCGGGTCGAGCACGTCGTCCTCGCCTAGCAGGGCGTCCTGCGAGGCGATGCGGGCGGCCAGGTCTTCCCGGGTGCGCGGAGCTCCCGCAGAGGTGAGCTTCTGCACCAGCACGGCCAGATTGACCCGCGTCCCGGCGGGGAACTGGGTACGCCCTCCCGCTCCCGTGCCGGCAACCTGGTCGGGGATGACCATGGTTTCCAGCTCCTCGGTCACGTCCTCGCCGTTCTTGAGCACCACCCGGAAGGGCAGGTCGCCCACCGGCTTGCCAACCTCGCGCAGAAGCGGTACCACGTGGACGTCGGGAATGTTGAGCAGCATGATCTCGGCCCGGGTGTCGCGCAGCATGCGGCCTACCAGTCCATAAGGGCCCAGGAGCTGCGAGCGGAAGCCCTCTCGCGGCCCCTCGTCCACCCGGGTGGCGCTCTGGCCCGTGATCGGGTTGGCCACCTGGTAGACCCACTGTCGATCCTCGGTGGGGGTGAGCACGGCGTCGTCGATGCGGCCCGAGAGGATGCCCGCCAGGGCATCGCTGTTGCCGGCCCAGATGACCGCCAGGTGGGGGTCCTTGGCAATGGCCTGCTCGGCCTGCGAGCCGTTGCCCGCGGTCTTGCCGTTGCCCAGGGTGGCCCGGATCAGCGGCACCTCCTGGGTCAAGGAAGGCAGACCCTCCAGGCCCTGGTGGACTTCGCGCAGGTAGTCGTTCATTGTGTGGGTATCCTGCAGATGGCGCAGCTCGTGCCCGGCCATCGCGAAGTTCGACTGGGGGTTCTCGGGAGTGTCCCTGGACTCGAGAGTGCGCTTGCCGAAGTCGGGCACAGCCTCCCAGACCGGTACCACCCAGTTGGGCGAGCCCACGAAGTGGGTATAGAGAGCCAGGGGGGCCACCGCTACCCCCAGCTTGAGCAGTTGGCGCTGGCTCTGGCCCGAGTCGGCGTCCTCGCCTTGAAAGGGTCCGAAGGGGATGCCCTGACCGCTCAGGTAGGGCATATTGAACCGAATTCCGGCATGGTCGGCCAGCTGCTTGACGTAGACCTTTCGCTGGCGAGCCTCGATGGTGGCCCCGTCCTGGGCGCCGCTGGTGAAGCCGTCGCCCAGGCTGACCATGCGGAAGCTGTCCGAGCGCCCCGCGGTGGGGGCCTCGGAGTCGTCGGTGGCCAGAGCGCCCTCCGGGACAGGCCCCCGGCCGGCGATCCCTCCCATGGCTTGGATGCGCATGGACAGGATACTAGGCTGGTCTTGTCCGGCTGGCCAGATCCAGGATGTTACATCCTCGGTCGGGAACCTGGCCGAATGAAGGTGGCGGCTGCCATTCTGGGTTTGTTCTGGTTGGCCACGCTGGTCCCGGCCGCCCTGGCCATGGCCGCCACCCCGGTCTTGCTCGAGATGCCCACGCTGCGCTCCCTGGCCCTGGTGGCTTCGGTCTGGACCTACCCTCTCACCGTGCTGGCAGCCCTGGCACTGACCTGGCGCGGATGGCCGCGCGCCCGCCCTCTCTGGCTGCCGGCCGCGCACCTGGGGCTGGTGCTGGCCCTCCTCTTCATTGGCATCGGAGTTGCTCGATGAAGCCGTTTCCCGTGCCCTATGAAATGGAGGAGGGCTCCCGAGTTCTGGTGGCAGGTTGCGGCGGGGGCTACGATGTGGTTTGCGCTCTGCCCATCGCGCTCGAGCTGCGTCGTCTCGGCCATACCGTCCACCTGGCCAGTTACGGCTTCACCGAGCTCACCCGGGTGGGGGGGGTCGAGCAGCCGCGACCGGGCCTCTACTCGATTCACTCGGGCTGTGAGCCGCCTCCCAACGGATACTTTCCCGAGGGCTTCCTGAGCAAGTGGTGGGATCGCACTTTCAGAGAGGAAAAGCCAGTCTGGGCCTACCGCCGGGTGGGCGTGCTCGAGCTCAAGGAGCACTTTGAGTACCTGACCGAGCAGCTCGGCTTGAACGCCATCGTTATCGTGGACGGCGGGGTGGATTCCCTGTTCTTCGGCGATGAGCACGATGAAGGCACCCCCACGCTCGATGCTATCTCGCTTTTTGCCGCCTACGCCCAGCGCGGTCTGCGCCGTTACTTCGCGATGACGGCTTTTGGCACGGAGGGGACGGGCCATTCCGTGCGTCACTACGATGCGCTCGAGCATATGGCTGCCCTGGAGCGACAGCGTGGGGCATTGCTGGGAGTCTCGGCGCTGGTGCGGGGCTCGGAGCCGGGTGAGCGGTTTCTTTCGGCCCTGGAGTACATTCACGAGCGGATGGATCGCGTCTGGCATTCCAACATGGCCAGCTCCATCGCCGCCGCCATGCGAGGAGTGTTTGGACACGCCGCCATCACCGTCAAGGCCGAGACCACGCCCATCTGGATCAGCCCATTGCAGCAGCTCTACTGGTTTTATGAGCTCGACCCGGTGGCCGAGGCCAAGCCCTATCTGCAGCAGGCCTTGAAGACCGAGGGAGTGGGGGAGATGCAGGCTCTTATTCAGGAGTATCGTGACCGGCAGGGGATCAAAGCCTCGCGCGACATCCCGATTTAATGTGTTGAGCGTTACGTGCTGAAGGTTTTGCCTATCCTTCGGTGGCGCCTCCATACAAGCCTGTCGGCGCCTTTTACTGCAAAACCTTCAGCACTTCACTTTTGGCAGGAATCCCTGGCCTCGGGTCATGAACCTGCCTTTATCACGCTGTGAAGGAGCCATCCCGATGAAGTCTTCCCTGCTTATGGCCGCTCTGGCCTCGGCCCTGTCTCTGGGCGCCCTGGCTCAGACCGACGATCAGAAGGTTCAGGTGGTGGCTCTGCCCGTGCAGATCCAGGGCGACTACCGTCCGGTTCAGGCGGACCGTTTTCAGAAACTGCTCGAGGAGAACGTGGAGAAGCTCGCGCCCAGGGCTGACATGGTCTGGGTGGACCCCAAGGACCCACGGCTTTCGGGGATCGACCTCAGTTTTTCGATGGACCCCGACCAGGTGGCCGCCATCGGGCAGAAGTTCAAAGCACCTCTGGTAGTCTGGGTTAGCGTCCACTTCGAAAAGGAGAGCAAGCTGGTCAGCGGCGCCGGTGATCTCAATCCCAACCAGTCCAATCCGGCCGGGGTGCAGATGAGCAACCCCTACCGCTACGTGGTGACCGTGGGTGGGCTGGGGCATCTGCAGGTGGTGGACGTGGCCAAACAGAGTGCTCTGATCGACGGGCCGGTGGCGCTGTTTCGCAGCGACGTGACCCAGCATCCTGATGACGGGGAAGGGTTCGGCGGGTTGGAAGAGGAGCTGGCCGCCCAATCGACCGACGAGCTGGCCGAGCGCATCGTCAAGGTCGCCCAGAAGTACGTGCGCGCCAACGAGCCCTGAGTGGGTTTTCTTCTCCCTCGCGAAGCGAAGTTACCTTCCCTCCGGGCCGGTCAAGGCGACGAATCTAATGTGTTGAGCGTTACGTGCTGAAGGTTTTGCCTATCCTTCGGGGGCGCCTCCATACAAGTCTGTCGGCGCCAGTTACTGCAAAACCTTCAGC
>JAANMU010000066.1_pt1 | contig 122957 bp, 85 predicted proteins | sample 7279701 | NCBI WGS metagenome assembly JAANMU01 (sample SAMN14094539, study PRJNA606508) | bioreactor metagenome | isolation source: A lab-scale SPAN reactor treating ammonium-rich wastewater day 57 | place: Ireland: Galway | collected 2017-03-13
AAATCTCCCGTATGGCGTGTTTCGCTCCACGCCGGGCGAGGCGCCGCGGATCGGCGTGGCGATCGGCAAGTTGGTCCTGGATTTGGCGATCCTGGAGGACGCGGGCTTATTGAAGCCACCGGCCTACGGAGGCGAGAAACTCTTTCATCGCCCGTCGCTCAATCCGTTTCTGGCGCTCGGCCGGACCGCGTGGCGAGAAGTGCGGCGGCAAGTTCAGGAAGTGCTCCGGGAAGACAACGCGGTTTTGCGCGACAATGCGGCGCTCCGCGAACAGGCGCTGCTGCCGCGGAACAACGTGGAGATGTTATTGCCGATGGAGATCGGCGACTACACCGATTTCTACTCCTCGCGCCACCACGCCACGAACGTCGGCGCCATGCTCCGTGGTAGAGACAACGCCTTGATGCCCAACTGGCTGCATCTGCCGGTGGCGTATCATGGTCGCGCTAGTTCCGTGGTGGCGAGCGGAACGGACCTGCATCGCCCTTGCGGCCAGCGCCTGCCCGACGGAGCCAAGCAGCCGGTCTTCGGCCCTAGCCGCGCCGTGGATTTTGAGCTGGAGATCGGCTTTGTGATCGGTCCCGGCAATCGACTTGGCGAACCGATATCGACCAGCGAAGCGCTCGAACACGTCTTCGGCCTGGTGCTGGTCAACGACTGGAGCGCCCGCGACATTCAGAAGTGGGAGTACGCGCCGCTCGGCCCGTTCCTGGCCAAGAACTTCGGCACGTCGATCTCGCCCTGGGTGGTCACGTTGGAGGCGCTGGAGCCGTTCCAGACCGAAGGCCCGCTGCAGGACCCGCCGCCCTTGCCGTACTTGCAGACCGAGGGCAACCCCACCTGGGACCTGTCGCTGGAAGTCTGGCTGCAGTCGGAGAAGATGTCCTCGCCAGTTCGGGTCTGCGCCTCGAACTTGCGACACCTGTATTGGAACATTCGACAGCAAGTGGCCCATCACACTTGCGGTGGGTGCAACCTTCGTCCCGGCGACCTGCTGGCGACGGGAACCATCAGCGGTCCCGCGCCCGACTCTCGCGGCTGTCTCTTGGAGTTGACCGAAGGCGGCAAGACGCCGCTGGAATTGCCCGGGGGCGAATTGCGGCGGTTCCTTGAAGACGGCGACCGCGTGACCCTGACTGCGTGGAGCCAGGGCGACGGGTATCGGATCGGATTTGGCGAGGTGACCAGCAAGCTACTGCCGGCGCCTACCGAGTCGCGCGCCGCTGCATGTCGTTAGACTCTTGGCAAAGCGCGAGAGCGCGTATTCACCAAGGCGTGACGGCTACAATGGAGGTCACTCGTTGGAGTAACCAATGGCGAGCGAAGCGAGCCGCGGAAGCCGCTTGTCTCCCAAACGGTTGGCTACTGGTGGAGCGAGTAACCTACATTGAAGAATCCGTCACGCCTGCCTGAATATGTTCTCGCTTACTCGGGGAAGCCACCACGATGTCGATTGAGTTCCTTTGCGGGCAGTGCGGCAAGCAACTTCGCACTGCCGACGACACGGCGGGCAAGATGGCGCGTTGTCCCGCGTGCGGCAACATCCAGCGGGTTCCACTGCAAGACGCCGGCCGGCCCGCACCGCCGCCACCCGAGGACTCCGCCAACCCGTTTGCGGAGCGTCAATCGCCAGCGCCAGGCCCGTCGCCTTTCGGCCCGGTTGCCACCTCCAACCCGTTCGCCGAGAAACCGGCGCCGTCCAACCCCTACGCGGCGCCAAGCTACACCGGAGGTTATCAACCCTTCGCCGTGCAAGAAGGTTACGCGCGGGCCAAAGTGCAAGGGCCGGCGGTGGCGCTGATGGTCGTGTACGGCCTGGGAGCAGCGATGATGGGGTTTGTGCTGGTCATGTTCCTGGTATTGATGGCGACGGGAGAGCAAATCGAGTGGGAGGGGCTGCTTCAGTTCGTCATCACGTTTCCCTTATGCGCTTTCGTCGTGTACGGAGCGAACAAGATGCGGCAATTGGAAAGCTACAACCAGGCGCTCGCCGCCGCGATTTGCGCCATGCTCCCCTGCACCGGCTGTTGCCTGCTGGGCCTGCCCTTCGGCATTTGGGCCATTCTCGCGCTCCAAGACCCGCACGTGAAGGCGGCATTCCGCTAACGCTGGCTTGTAGCGGGCCGTAGTCCGCCTTCTTCACCTGGGTTTTCCACCCGCACGGTTTGCGTGGGAAGGGCGAACTCGATGCCGTTCTGGGCGAAACGGTCGTACAAGGCCAGGTTCATCGCCTGCTGGATGTCCATGTACAATTTGAAGTCCGCCTTGAGGACGTAATACACCACCTCAAAGTTCAGCGAGTACGATCCGAACTCTTTGAAATGCGCCCGGTCGAAGCGCGCTTCGGGCTGCGATTCGACGATCTCGCGAATCATGGCGGGAATTTCGGCGAGTTTCTCGCGCGGGGTGTTGTAGGTCACTCCCAGCGAGAACTGCACTCGCCGTTCAACCATCCGCTTGTAATTGCGAATACGGCTTTGCAGCAGGTCGTTGTTCGACAGCACCAGTTGTTCGCCCGACAGGCTCCGCAGGCGCGTTGTCTTCAGACCGATCTTTTCCACGTTGCCTTGGAAGTCGCCCACGGTAATGAAGTCGCCCAGCACAAACGGCTTGTCCAGCACAATCGACAGCGAGGCGAACAAGTCGCCCAGGATATTCTGCGCCGCCAGCGCGACCGCAATCCCTCCGATGCCTAGCCCGGCAATCAGGGCTGTGACCTCGATGCCCACGTTGTCCAGCGCCAACAGCACCAGCACCGTGAAGAACGCCAGCTTGCCGATAAAGCTCAGGGCCGAAACCGTGGTGACGCTGGCCGGGTCTTTCTCGCGGCGCCGCAGGGCGTATTGCTCCAGCCCCACGTTAATGGCCGTATTGCCCCAGATCGCTGCTTGCGCCAACAGCGCTAGAATGACGGCCGCTTCCACCACGTCGCGGGCCTTGGTGGGCAGCACCAACGCCAAGCTCCCCAAGTAGAGCGACAGCGCCAACAGGAACCAGAACCGCGTCTGACGAAAAGCCGCAACCAGGGCGTCGTCCCAAAGCGTCTCGACGCGCTCGGCCAAGCGCGCCGCGCGCCGCGCCAACACGGCCTGCACCAAGGGCAGCAGCAGGACTCCGGCCAGCACAATCGCCAAAGCGATCAACCATTGCTGGAGCGAATTGCCATACAGCGCGTTGTCTAGCGCCGCCCGGCGCGTCCACTGTTCCCATTGCTCTTGCCACGGCATGGAGCGTCTCCCTTGCTTGTTTTGTCGGCGAACTCGGACTATACCAGAACACCGTCTTTTTCTCGAAGGAGATTTGTAATGCGTATTGTTCTTTCCACATTCCTCGCCGCGGCGCTCCTGCTGGCGCACGGCCTTACGGCGCCTGCGGCCGAACCGTTCAAGGACCGCTGCGTGGTGCTGATTAGCATCGACGGCCTGGCGGGCTTTTACTTCGATGATCCCCAGGCCGATCTTCCCACATTGCGGCGCCTGGCCCGCGAGGGCGCTCGCGTGGAAGGGTTGGAATGCTCGTTTCCTTCAGTCACCTGGCCCAACCACACCACGCTGGTCACGGGCGTGCCGCCGGCCAAGCATGGCGTGATCGGCAACAACTTCTTAAGCCGCGAATCGGGCTCCAAGGTTCCGTTCATTCCCGACCCGCTGTTTGATAAGGACGAGATCGTCAAGTCGCCCACGGTGTACGACGCGGCCCACGCCGCGGGGTTGACCACCGCGGGCGTCATCTGGCCGGCCACGCGCAACGCCAAGACGCTTGACTGGACTGTGCCCGACATGGGCGGCGACGAAGCCTGGCCGCAGTACGGCACGCGCTCCTGGCTGGCCGAGCTGCAAGCCGCGGGCATTCCCGTCGAACGGCATGGAGCGTGGGTCCGTGAGTCCAGCGGCGGCGTGCAGCGCGATTGGCTCTACACGCGGTTGGCGCGGCACCTGTTTGAGCATCACCCGCCCAATTTGCTGCTGATCCACTTGGTCGAAGTCGATCACGTTCAGCATCGGTACGGGCCGCGCACCCCTGAAGCGTATTGGTCGGTGAGCCACGCCGATGACCGCCTGCGCGACATTGTGGAAGCCGCCAAAAAATCGTCCTACGCCGACAAGACCACGTTCGTCGTGGCCAGCGACCACGGCTTCTTTCCCATCGAGCAAGACATTCGCCCCAACGTGCTGCTGCGGCAAATGGAGCTATTAAAGGTCGAAGGCGGCAAGCTGGGCGACAAGCAGGCGTATTGCGTCTCGCAGGGCGGCGGGTGCATGGTGTACATTTTGGACGACGAGCATCGCCAGGAAATCGCCGGGAAACTGACGAAGGCATTCGCTGCAATGGAAGGCGTCGAAGCCGTGATCGGGCCGGAAGACTTCGCCAAGATCGGCCAGCCCACGCCGCAAGAAGATCCACGCGCGCCCGACCTGTGGCTGGCGGCCAAGTCGGGCTATTCCTTCAGCGACGATCACGCCAGCGACTCGCCGGTGGGGCGCCGCGCCACACGCGCCGGCACGCATGGCTATCTGCCCGGCGATCCCGACATGCTCGGCACGCTGGTCATCTCGGGCTACGGCGTGAAGACGGGCGCGAAGCTCGGCCGGGTATCGAACCTCGACGTAGCGCCAACCATCGCCGCGCTGTTGGGGGTTCCGTTCCCGTCGGCCGATGGCAAACCGCTAACCGACATCTTTACGGCGAACGGCGCCCCCAACGCCGGCCGAAATTAACGAAGGACGCTAGTTGGCGAATCGTCCCAAAAAGCTTCGTGCATTCTCGCGCGAAGCAAGGGCGTCACCCGCCAACGCTCGCCGACAATTTTTCCCGCAGGTGGGAATACTCGCGCCTCCCTGCGCATCTAAGAGGGATATGTCCTCCCGCGCACCGAAAACCTGATGAACTTTCGGGCGAGGTTCTTCGCGAACCTTATCACGGTTGGTTCGTCTCTTCTTTCAGAGCAACGACAAGGTAATTGCCCGCGGCGCGACAGCCGCTAGAGGAATTCCGCATGACGATGCTTGGCTCGAAGTTCGATTTGGAACACCAGTGCAAGGGGCGCTTCGCCTTTCCCGAGGCGTTTACGCTGTCCGCGCGACGTCTGCGCTTGTGACGCCTGGCCGCATCCGTTGGGAATCCAGCAGGACCCGATGCCGCCAGCGGCATCGGGTTTTTTATTGGGCCGGTAGCTTAGATGGTAAAGCGCCTGGTTGAAGCCCAGGAGACACGGGTTCGAGCACCGTCAGGCCCACTTAGCGCTCCCAGTGCGCGCACAACACACCCTCCGCTGCCGCCCGGCGGCAGGCAAGGGCAATCAGAACGTGGCGAAGTTTGGCATCGCGCCTGGTCGGGGTCCAGGAGAACGCCGGTTCGAATCCGGCCGTTCTGACTGATGAGGAGTATCGGAGTGAGAACGTCAATCTTTCTCCCTGAGCCTTTTCGTCCGAAACGCGTCCAAGAGAAATACCGCGGCGGGATTGCGTCGTGACGAGTTAACGGAAGTCACCCGGCCGGATGAGGAACCTGTTTTGAAAACAGATGGCGGCCTTGCGTCGCTTGTGGGTTCGAGTCCCACGGCTTCCGCTGGAGGAAAGACGAGAGCGGAGAGCGGAGAGATGGGAGCCAGAAGGAAGGCGCCTGTCTTTTCGCTTTTTACCTTTGCTCTCGTCTCTCCGCTCTCTGCTAACTTCGGGCTCATGGTCCAATAGGAAGACACCAGCTTCGCACGCTGGAAATCCCGGTGCAAATCCGGGTGAGTCCACTCACGAACAACTTGGTCCCGTGGTCCAACGGCCACGACGCTTGGCTCACATCCAGGAAACGATGGTTCGATTCCATCCGGGACCACTGCGACATCGGCTTGGTAGGCAATCGGCAGACCACCTTGGCTTAGAACCAGGGATGCTGTGGGTTCGACCCCCACCCGAGCCACTGATCAAAGCGGAGAGGCGAGAGCAAAGAGCCGAAAGACAGACGCGTTTCTCTGACTCTCCGCTCTCGACTCTCCGCTACTACTCTGCGTTTGGCTCGATGGTGAAAAGGACATCATGCCTCGCTTCGAACGAGGTGTTCCGGGTTCGAGTCCTGGTCGAGCTACTGCCTATTGCTTGCAAACGGAAGGGCCACCCGATGGGCGACGGGACCCGGTTGGAAGCCGGTGGAGCTTAACGGCCTTGCGGGTTCGACTCCCGCTCCTTCCGCCTTCATCCCGATGGTGTAGCGGAGCGCACAAGACTCTCCTAAGGTCTTGGTCCTGGTTCGACTCCAGGTCGGGATGCTCCGCCTCGGCGGCGTGAGGAGCGAGCCATCATATGGTTCCTGCGACCACCACTTGGATTGTCGCTCAGACTTGCCAAATCTGAGATCTCGTTCTCCGTCTCCATGCCGCTACGAGGCGTTTTTTCACAAAAGGGGCCGCCATGTTGATCACCGAACCAAAACGCGAATTCATCATCAAAGACACGCACCGTGGTCTCTGGTACGAAGACGGCGAACTGGTCGAAGTCCTGAAAGCAGGCCGGTACGAGATTCCTCCCCCGCGCCGCTGGCTGCGCCGGCTGCCGCGCGTCGAATGCGTGCTGGTCGATGTGCGCGAACGCGACCTGACCATCAAAGGCCAGGAAATTCTCACGGCCGACAAGGTGGCTATTCGCGTGAGCATCCTCGTCCAGTTCCGCGTCACCGATCCGCAGGCGGCCGTTCACAATGTGGAGAACTTCGAAGATCGGCTCTATAGCGACGTGCAATTGGCCGCCCGCCGCTCGCTGGCGTCGATGGTGCTGGAGGAGATCCTCACCAACCGCAACCGCCTGAGTGAGGAAATCCTGGTGGACGTGAAGGAGATCGCCACCGGCTATGGCGTCGCCATTCGCCGCGCCGACGTAAAGGACCTGATCTTCCCAGGCAATCTTCAAGAGATCATGAACCGCGTGCTGGCCGCCGAGCGCAATAGCCAAGCGCAATTGGTCGAAGCCCGCACTCGGGCCGAAGTTGAAGAACTCCAAGCCAAGTCGCGCGCCGAATGCAAGCGTCGAGAAGGCGAGGCCGACGCCGAAGCACGGCGTTTGCAACAACGGTGCGAGGCCGAGGCCGTCCGTGTCCAGGCCGAAGCCGAAGCCCAGGCGTACGCCGAACGGGTGAAAGTGGCGGAAACCTTGGAACAGCACCCGGCCCTGCTTCGGATGGCCGAACTGGAGACGCTGCGCGCCATGGCCAAGAACGCCAACGCTCGGCTCTATCTGGGCGTGGATCGCCCCGCCGCGACGCTCGGCGGCTCGGAAGCGAATCATCACGGTTCCTCGTAAGACGAACCCGAGCAACGGCGTCCCTACAAAAAGCGGGCGCCAGCTTTTGCACCTCGCTACGTAAACCGGGGCGCCGTGAGCGTTTGCGGCGTTCGACGTAGAAGCCCGACGTGTTAGCGAGGAAGCGACTCCGAAGGCGGCTTTCCCTCGCTCATGCGTTTTGACGTTGCGTTGTTCGTTGGCGCCGCCCCTGCCGAGCTTGCTCGGCAGAGTGGTGATTTTGCACTAGACGCTGAGAAAGCCACGTTTCCTCGCTCCCCGGTTTCTCAGATTTTCCGTGACTAGTGCAGAATCATTATCCCACCGAGGCACGCTCAGTGGAGGAAGTGCAAAACTTCAAAACTAACGCCCCGGGGCTTCCAAGACGCGCGCCGCCTGATGCAAGAAGCGGTTGCGCTTCGGACTTGCGTAGGTTCGGTGGAAGTCTCGCAATCTCCGAGCCGCGCGACACCGCCTTCCCTTCTCTTCTTGCTCGGGTTCCCCTGTCCTGGGGCGGCCGATTAGAATGCCATAAGGCCGCATGAAGTCGCGTCCCAAGGAATCACGGCCGTACACGTCTTGCTGCGCGGCGCGGCGGGAACCGCCAAATGAGTCGCAGGAATCACAATCCGGGTTGCGAAAGGGCCTCCTCCTAAGTGCGAAAGCCGGTCGGCGGGGCGACGTGCATCCGAGGCGAGGCGTGCTCTTCCCTTCCCCAACGCATGGAAGCGGTCGGAATGGCGCGTGTTTCGCAGAGATTCGACATGCAAGACCTGGCAACGTGGCCACTTCGCGGCAGTGGGGAAGTCATGCTGAAATTTTGGAAAAGATGGGTCGAACGACGGTCGTCCAGTTCGTCGGGCGCCGCGGAATCGTTGCGAAAACCACCATCTCGGCGGGAGCAGGTCAACACGAACATGGCGGGCAGCGCGGAGCAGTTTGCGAAATTAGTCGAAGGGGTGCGGGATTACGCTATCTTCCTGCTTGACCGGGAGGGAAACGTCTCTAGCTGGAACGCGGGCGCGGAGCGTATTAAAGGTTATCGCGCCGAGGAGATCATCGGCGAACATTTTTCCTGCTTTTATCCTAAGGAAGTTATATCGTCGGGCTGGCCCGCTCATGAACTACAAATGGCGGCCGCCACGGGACGGTTCGAAGACGAGGGATGGCGCATCCGCAAGGACGGGTCGAGGTTTTGGGCCAATGTCGTTATCACCGCCTTGGTGGACGAGCAGGGTGCGCTTTGGGGCTTCGCCAAGATCACCAGAGATTTGACGGACCGAAGGCAGGCGGAAGAGAGCGCCCGCCGTCTCCTGCAAGAGGAGGCGGCGCGCCAAGCAGCCGAGGCGAGCGCGCTGGTCGCCCAGCGAGCCAAGGAGGAGGAGCGGCGCCAGCGCGAGCAGTTGCGTGTCACGCTCAGCAGCATCGGCGATGGAGTGATTGTCACCGACGCCAACAGCCACGTAACCTTCATGAACCCAGTCGCCGTGACGTTGACCGGCTGGGAGCCTCAGGAGGCGAACGGGCAACCTCTGGAGCAGGTGTTCCGAATTGTCAACGAGGAGACAAGGCAGCCCGTCGAGAACCCCGTCGGCAAAGTGCTGCGCGAGGGAACCATCGTGGGGCTGGCGAACCACACCATCCTCATTGCCAAGGATGGGCGGGAGACTCCCATTGACGACTCGGCGGCGCCCGTTCGGGACGACGACGGCCTTATCAGCGGGGTTGTACTGGTGTTTCGCGACGTGACCGAAGCCCGCCGGGCGATGGCGACCCGGATGCATCTGGCCGCCATCGTGGAGTCCTCGGACGACGCGATCATCAGCAAGAACCTCGACGGGGTGATCGTCAGTTGGAACCAGTCGGCGGAGCGGCTCTATGGCTATTCCGCCGAGGAGATTATCGGCCAACCGCTTGCAATGCTGGTCCCGCCCGATCACCCCGATGAATTGCCGGACCTCCTGGAGCGGATCCGGCGAGGCGAGCGCATCGAGCATTTCGAAACGCAGCGGATCCGTAAAGACGGAAGCCGAATGGATGTGTCGCTGACGATTTCGCCCGTGAGAAACGCCGAGGGAAAAATCGTCGGGGCGTCCAAGATCTCCCGCGACATCACGGCCCGAAAGGAGGAGGACCGTCGCAAAAACGAGTTTCTCGCATTGTTGGCCCACGAACTGCGCAACCCGCTGGCGCCGCTTCGCAATGGTCTGCAAGTCATGCGTTTGGCGGGCAACAACCTAGACGCGGTCGAGCAAGCCCGATCGATGATGGAGCGGCAACTGCAACACTTGATCCGATTGGTGGATGACCTGCTGGACGTAAGCCGAATCAGTCAAGGCAAGCTGGTGCTGCGGAAGGAGCGGCTCAGCCTGGCCGCCGTGGTGGCCAGCGCGCTGGAAACGTGCGAGACGCTGGTGAACCAGCAGGACGACGAAGTCACGGTGACGCTGCCGGAGGAACCGATCTACGTGGACGCCGACAAGACTCGGCTGGCCCAAGTGTTGTGCAATCTCTTGAACAACGCGGTTAAGTACAGCGACCGGGGAAGCCGCATCTGGCTTACCGTCGAGCAAGAAGGGAGCCACGCCGTCATCCGCGTCAAAGACACCGGGGCCGGCATCCCCGCGCACATGTTGCCCAAGGTCTTTGAGATGTTCACGCAGATCGACCGCTCGCTGGAGAAGTCGCAAGGCGGGTTGGGCGTCGGTCTGAGCATCGTCAAGCAATTGGTTCAAATGCACGATGGCAGCGTTGAGGTTCACAGCGAAGGCTATGGAATGGGAAGCGAGTTTATCGTTCGCTTGCCGGTCGTGCTGTCGGTAGTGAATGAGCGGCAGGAAGAGCAGGACGCCCGCCAGACGTCTAAGCCAACACCCCGAAATCGCATCCTGGTGGTGGACGACAACGTGGACGCCGCAAGCAGCCTGGCGATGATGCTCAAGATCATGGGCAACGAGGTCCGCACCGCCCACGACGGCAAAGAAGGCATGGAAACGGCGGCGGCCTTCCGCCCCGATATGATCCTGCTGGATATTGGAATGCCCAAACTAAACGGTTACGACGCTTGCCGCCGCATCCGAGAACAGCCTTGGGGCCGGGGCATATTCATTGTCGCCCTGACGGGGTGGGGCCAAGAGGAGGACATACGCCGTTCGCGGGAAGCAGGTTTCGATCACCACTTGATCAAACCAGTTGAACCAGCGGCCCTGGAAAGAATCCTGGCGGACCTAAAATCGGAGACCGCATGAGGGTTCGGATTCTCGCTGTCGCGAACAAGCACGGCGCGAGGTGGTTGTTTCGCCAACGCTTGGCGGACGCAAATTAGCGCCACGCTACAGGAAGCGTTGTTCGGCGCCCGTGAATACGGAATTACCGTGGCCCCTCGCCGAAATCCGCGGCATGTTCGCCAGGCGTTACTACCGCGCGCCAAGCATTTCTTTCGCGCCAAGGGAACCCATGTTGTTGCCCATCGGCGGCGTTGTTGGCTACACTCAAACCATCTTCCCCTACCTGTTTCCTACGCGGATCAAGGCCGTTCCATGTCGCGTCAACTATTGGCTCTGGTCGTCTTATTCGTTTGTTGCGTCTCGGTTCAAGGACAAACGCGCGAGGAGAAAGTTCGTGGCGATCGGCGCGCATTCGAGACCGATGGCCATTGGATCTACAACGATCTTGAGGCCGGAGTAGCTCAGGCCAAACGAACCGGCAAGCCGCTGTTGGTTGTGTTCCGTTGCGTTCCGTGCGAGGCCTGCGCCCAGCTTGACGCCGATGTGGCGGAGCGTGACCCGGTCGTGCGTCCGTTGCTCGACCAGTACGTTTGCGTGCGGATCGTTCACGCCAACGCCTTGGACCTGTCGCTGTTCCAATTTGACTACGACCAGTCGTGGACCGCGTTCCTGATGAATGCCGACAAGACAATCTACGGCCGGTACGGGACGCGATCGCACCAAACCGAGTCGGCTGACGATGTCTCGCTGGAAGGCTTTGCCGAAGCCCTATGGCTTGGATTGGGCCTGCATCGCAACCGGGAAAAATATCGCGAGGCGCTCGCGGCCAAGCAAGGCGAAGCGCCGCTGTTCGCGACTCCCGAGGATTCCGCCCTGCTCAAGGGCAAGTACTCATCGAAACTTGACTGGGACGGCAAGGTGGTCCAAAGCTGCATTCACTGTCACCAGGTTGGAGAAGCGCTCCGGTATGCCTATCGCAGCCAACGTCAGCCGATTCCGGCCAAGGTGTTGTTCCCTTATCCGCACCCGAAAACCGTGGGTCTGATTATCGACCCGAAAACCGCCACGACGGTTAAGGAGGTTGTCGCCGGTTCGCCCGCCGAGCGCGACGGTTTCCGTCCCGCCGATCGAATCCTGACGCTTGCCGGCCAACCGCTCTTATCGCTGGCCGACATCCAATGGGTGCTGCACCATGCGGGCGAGACCGCCGATTTGCCCGCGCGGGTGATGCGCGACAACAAGGAAGTCAACCTCGCACTGCGGCTGGATGCGGGCTGGCGCGAACAAGGCGACATTTCCTGGCGCGCCACCAGTTGGGACCTCCGCCGCATGGCGACCGGAGGCATCTTGTTCAAGGAATTGACTGCCGTCGAGCGTCAAGCCGCGGGGATTGCATCGGACCGCCTGGCGCTTCGGGCGCAGCACGTCGGCGAGTATGGCGAACATGCCGCCGCCAAGCGAGCCGGCTTCCAAAAAGGCGACATCCTCACGGAAGTCAACGGTGACTCCGCCCCGCTCCGCGAGACCGACCTGCTGCGTCACTTGGCCAACACCACCAAACCTGGCGACCAGGTTCCCGTGACGGTCCTGCGCCAGGGGAAGCCGCTCCAACTTAAACTGCCGATGCAGTAAAGCGATGCGGCGCCCGTATTTCCTTTAGAGAATGTCCACCGTCGTGGAACGGCTCGTGGCTCTCCTCGTACAGTTTGCCGTTGTCGCGCCACTTGGTAATCTTTAGGAAGCGTTGGTTGTCTTCTGGCCCGTTTTCGAAAGCTCTTCCTGGATGGGCCTGGCGTCTGGTCGCCCTGAACTCGCTTTCAATATGGGTGATAACTTCGAGGCGATTTTTGCCCGTGTGCGCCAAGGCGATGAAGAAGCGGCGCGCGAACTGGTCAACCGGTACGAGCCGCAAATTCGCCGGGTCGTGCGTATTCGGTTGACCGAGCCAGGATTGCGGCGACAGTTCGAGTCGATTGACGTCTGCCAATCGGTATTGGGCGATTTCTTTGTCCGCGCCGCCTTGGGCCAGTTCGAGTTGGAAACGCCCGAGCAGCTTGTGGCGCTGTTGGCGCAAATGGCCCGCAACAAGCTGATTCAGTATGTCCGGCGCGAGCGCGCGCAGCGCCGCGACCAGCGCCGGGTGGCGCCGGCGCCGGTGGACGAGCAAGGACTGTCCGACGGGAGCGAAACGCCTAGCCAGATCGTCTCAGCGCGCGAGCTGCTGGAAGCCTCGCGCAAGTTGCTCTCGGACGAGGAGCGTTATCTGATTGACCAGCGCGCCGCCGGCCGCGGTTGGGACGATCTTGCCCGCGAATTGAACGCCACTCCCGACGGCCTGCGGATGCGATTGAATCGGGCCGTCCAGCGCGTGACGGATCGGCTCGCCCTGGAGGATGGCGATGAGCACGCCTGAGAGCGCCTCGCTGGTCGAGCGGCTGCGGGACGAAATGCGGCAGAGTTGGCGGCGCGGCGAACGACTTTGGGTGGAAGATTATTTGACGCTCCACCCCGAACTGCGCAACGATGACGAAACATTGCTCGATTTTCTGTATGCGGAGTTCTGCATTCGCGAAGCTTTGGGAGACAACCCGCGGCCCGACGAGTACCGCCGCCGCTTCCCCCATCTTCAGGCGCCGCTTGAGGCGCTGTTTGAAGTTCATGGCGCCTTGAGCGATGGACCGCCAGCCTTCGGGGACGACTCGCCGATTGCCGCTGAGTTGCGTCCCGACGAGACTTCTCCTCCAGATTCGCTGTTGACGCTCGACGTTGAGGAAGAAGCAAGACAAACGGCGCCCGCGCCTCAACTTCACGACTACGAGCTGCTGGCGCCGATCGGCGCCGGCGGCATGGGCGTGGTCTACAAGGCGCGGCAGCGTTCCCTGAATCGCGTGGTGGCGCTGAAGACGATTCGCGCGGGTGAGTTGGCCTCGGAAGAAGAAGTGAAGCGGTTTATGGCCGAGGCCCACGCCGCGGCCCGGCTCAAGCACCCGGCCATCGTGGCCGTGTATGACGCGGGCGAAATGAACGGGCGGCATTTCTTCTCGATGGAATTCGTCGAAGGCCGCACACTCGCGTCGCTCGCTCAGGAGCGTCCGTTTGAACCACGGCGGGCGGCCCGCTGTCTCCGATCCGTGGCGGAAGCCATCCATTACGCCCACGGCATGGGGGTGCTCCATCGGGACTTAAAACCCGCCAACATTCTCTTGGACGCCGACGAAGGGGTTCACGTCGCCGACTTTGGCCTCGCGCGGCAACTGGACGCCCCCGAGGGTTTGACGCTTTCTGGTCGTATCCTGGGCACGCCGAACTACATGCCGCCCGAGCAGGCCCAAGGCCGCTTGGATTGCCTGGGGCCCGTCAGCGACGTCTACGCCTTGGGGGCCATCTTCTATGAACTGCTCACGGGCCGCCCTCCCTTTCAGGCGCCGACGCTGCTGGAAACGTTGCGTTTGGTGACCGAATCGCCGCCGGTCCCACCGTGCCGGCTGAATGCGGCAATTCCGCGCGACGCGGAAACCATCTGTTTGAAATGCCTGGAGAAGTTGCCCGCGCGGCGCTACGGGTCGGCGCACGAGTTGGCGGAGGACGTGCGGCGGTTTCTCGCGGGCGAACCGATCCGCGCCCGGCCCGCCTCGGCGATGGAAAAGGCGGTCAAGTGGGCGCGGCGGCGACCTTGGCAGGCGGCGCTAGTCGGCGGAACACTGCTCGCCGCGCTGGTGATTTTCTCCACCGTAACGGTCTACAACTATTACCTGAACGAGGCTTTGACCGACGCTCAAACCCAACGCAACCGCGCTCAGAGCAATGAGCAAATCGCCCAGCAGCAGACGCAGCTTGCCGAACGCCGTTTGGAACGCGCCCAGCGGAGTTTGTACGCTCTTCAATTGCAGCGTGCGGCGGCCTTCGTGAATTCCGATCCGGCGCAAGCAAGAACGTTGCTGGAGGATCGCGAGCGGTGTCCCGAGGCGCTGCGCGACTTCACCTGGCGGCTGCTCTATCGCCAGAGCCGACGCCAGTTGCAAGTCTTCTCGGATCACGTGGCGGGAGTCCGCTGCCTCGCGGTCGATGGCGTGAGCGGCAAGTTTGCGACCGGGGACGCCAGCGGAGCCGTGATTGTACAGTCGCTTGAGGGGACAACACGCCGCCGTATTACGGCCCACGCCGCGGCGGTGAATGCCGTGGTGTTCTTGAAATCCGGCGCCGTTTTGGCGACTGCGGGCGAGGACCATGCGATCCGGATGTGGGACGTTCGCTCCGGCGCCAAGGTCGGTCAGCTTGATGGTCACACCGATAATGTGAACGCCTTGGCTGCGGCGCCGGGCGGAGGCCGCCTCGTCTCGGGCGCCGCCGATGGGCGCGTGCTGGTGTGGGACGTCGCTCAGGGGCGGTCCATCCAGACGCTCAACGGCCACGCCTCGTCGGTATTCGCCGTCGCCGTGGCGCCCGACGGACATCGGCTGGCCTCGGCGGGCAAGGAAGGAATCGCCTTCTTGTGGGACGAAGCCGGCAATCGGCTACGGACCTTCGAGGGACATGAAGGCGCCATTACCTGCCTTGCATTTTCTCCGACCGGCGACCGGCTGGCGACGGGCGGAGTGGATCGCACGTTACGTCTTTGGGACGTGGATACCGGGGCGCCGATCCTCACCCTTCAGGGCCATGAATCCGTGGCGGCGTCGCTGGCATTTTCTTCGGCCGGAGCGCTGCTCGCATCCGCCAGCTATGATCGGACCGCGCGACTTTGGGATGTCGCAACCGGAAGCCTGCTGGCGACGTTGACGGGCCATGACGATCAAGTCTGGTCCGTCGCCTTCGGGCCACAAAGCGAAACGCTGTTGACCGCAAGCAAGGACCGCACCGTCCGGCAATGGAGCGTTCCGCCGCCCGCGGAAACACTCGCGCTTGCCGGCCATGTGCGGCCTGTGACGCGCGTCGCATTTCGGGAGGATAGCCGTTGGCTCGCTTCCGCAAGTTACGATCAAACCGTGCGGCTTTGGGAGCTTCCGTCCGGCGCCGAACTACCAACATTTACAAGCGCGACGGGTTGGGTTTCTTCGTTCGCCTTTGTCGGATCGCAGCCGCTTTTGGCAATCGGCGCCGAGGACGGCGTTCTACACTGGTGGGACACATTGAAGAACGAGGTCCACGCGACTCCGGCGCATGACCTTTGGATCACGGCGATGGTCGCCTCGCCGCGCGGCGACGTGGTGTTAACGGCTTCGGCCGATGGAGCCACACGCTTATGGAGCGCGGACGCCCGCAAGTCGTTGGCCTCGCTTGCATCCCAGGCGTCGGAAATCCTTGCGGCATGTTTCGACAAGAACGGCGATCATCTAGCGACAGGTCACGCCGACGGCAGCGTCGCCGTGTGGGCGACTCGCAACTGGCGCCGCCTGACGGTTATTCCGGCGCATGCCGCCGAGGCGCGATGCGCCGCGTTTCTCAGCGACGGGCGCCGGTTAGCCACCGGCGGCGCCGACGGAGCCATCCGCGTTTGGGACTGGCGCCGATCCGAAAAGCAAATCGAGCTGCAAGGACATGCGCGGCCGGTGCTGACGCTTTCCCTATCACCGGATGACGCCGTGCTCGCCAGCGGCGGAGATGACGGAACGCTGCGGCTTTGGGACCCGGTGATCGGCGAGCAGCGAGCCATCCTGCAATCGGGCGCCGGCTCGGTTGCGAGCATCGCGTTCTCCCCCAATGGGCAGTGGTTGGCGGCCGCCGGCGCCGATGGCATGGTGCGCGTCTGGAAGGGCGAATAGTGTGGTGCACTCGCTCCGCGAGTGACCAACGGCGAGTGAAACAAGCGAAAAAAGCGTCTCCGCTCGCTGCGCGAGTAGTAGGTTACTCGCGGAGCGAGTAACGTACACTGGACCACCGTCCCGCGTTATCGAGTCTCGATGGTGATTGTCCTCTTGACCATGCGCGAAGGATCGAAGTCCAGTTCGCCACCGCCCAAGGACTGCGGATCGTAGAACCCATGCACCACGCGGTCAGCCACGCCTTCGCCACGGAGCAATTGGCCGGTGGGAAAGGGGCGGTCGCAGGCGAAGAGCGTGATTTGCTCTTTGCCCACCGTGGGTTGAATCACGAGGGCGCCTTGCTCGGGAAAGCGGAATGTCTCGCCGGCCCGAACGACCGTGGACGCCGGGGCCAGGATCACTTTCTTCCCCTTGGCGCTTGTGCCGATCAATTCGATGTGTGCATCTTGGCCCGAGCGGTTGACGACGGTAATAACCAACTTGTCTCCCGCGGAGAAAACATTGGTCTTGCTGCCCGTGGAAAGCTCGATGGCCAGCGGCGTCGGCTGGAGCGAATAGTCCGCAATGGATAAACCATCGAGCGGAATCACGGGGGCTCCCAATCCCATTTGGCGAACGATATCGTCGTAGTAGTCCTCCCACATGTCGCGACGTACCAGGCCGCCCGAGGCCAGCGGCGCCAGCCCCAGCGCCACGAACTGCGGCGCCCGCGCTAGCGCGCCGAGATTCGCTCCATCCGCCAGGCCCAACTCGGCGGCGGCGCGCGACAAATGCAGCGGCGCGTCGATAAAACGCTGCGTCACGGGAATCAACGGCTCGCGCGTCTGCGGCTTGCCGAGCACTTGCTCCATTGCGTTCATGAACCGTGCTTCATCCTCTTTGAGCAGTTCGTCCATCTCCTCTTGCGCCGGGTACAGCGCCAACACGTCGCGTTTCTTGAAGCCGGGGCTACCAGGGAGCGATTCCACGGCGGGGCGCACCGTGTCGGAAAAGGTCTTCACGCCACGGTCATGGCAACGCATGCACGACAGGCCGTTGCGGACGGTTTTATCTTCGGCAAACTTGTCGGTCACGATGCTCGTGGGCGCCTCGACCAGTCGCCGTCCGGCGGAGTCCGAGACGAAATAACCTTGCAACCCGTTCGGCAAGTTGAAGATGAACTCGCCGCCGTCCTCCTGCAAGTCCAACGGGTTGTGAAACATATTCTGCCGGCCACGGCTGGAGGCGAAATCGAAGCTCTTCCAATACGCTCCATGCCGATGCGGATGCCGCTCCACCACGCGGTTATTTCGCGACACGCCCGAGACGGTCATCCCTGCGCGGCGGGCGATGAAGTCCGCCACATTCACCTCGCTGTTCACGCCGAGCAACTCTTCAAATTCTTCAAACTCAAAGGGGAGCCGCAGAAAATCTTCGTACAGCGGCGGTTGGGTCGCGACGCTCACAAACCAGTCGGCCCGCACATAGGGAATGGGTCGGACCATTCCCGACGGCGCCAGGTACTCTTGCATGAGACGATCGAGCGTCTCGGAATCTTCGTACAGAATCGCGTAAGGGTACTCCAAGAGCGCCAAGTCGTACACGTTGACGTTGGCGGTTCCCGCGGACTTGCCGCTTTCGATGCGTTGGAACGGCTTGGCGTGCCAGCCCAAGCGGCGAAGATCGACAGCGAAGACCGTGCCCGTCTGTCCGTCGATTGGCTCGGGACGCACAATCTGAGGCTGGAGCGAAAGATGATTGACCGCCTTCGCCAGCGCGTCGCGGTGCAACTCCAACTCCTCCCGCGTGGCGCCTCCCGTCAGCAGATGATTGATGCTGAAGTACCGCACGAACGGGCGGTCGCGCACCGGAAGCGACTGTACGTGCGCGAGGATTTGCTTGAGGACGTAATCGACCCCGACCACGCCTTCCAAACCCGCGTCTTTGTCCGTCTCGGCCGGGGCCGCTGCATCGTCAGGAAACGCCGGAGCGCCGCCCGCAATCCATGAACGCACCGCCGCGATTTCTTCCTGCGACAGCCGCGGCTCGCCCTCGGGCGGCATTACGGAGTCGTCGTCGGCCGTGATCTTTTGGTAGAGAAGTGACGTGTCGGGAGCGCCGGGCGTGATTTTGTCCTTGCGCACCATTCCCTCGCGGTCGAGCACATCCACGCCCGCATTCGTCTCCACGCCGCCGTGGCAGTCATGGCAGCGCGTGCGAAAGATTTCCTTGACGCGCGCGGTAACTTCCGCCGCGGACGTCGCCGGCTCGTCTGCGACTGCCGCCGAGGCGCCAAGCAATAACCCTAGATAAACGAACCAGGAGAATACGAGTTTCATGGTAGCCTTCGGCGTTGTAGTGATCGTTACCCGTTTCCTGCTAATGAGTACAACGCGCAGGGTGAGCCTGGCGAACAAAAATTTTGTAGCACTTTCGCCGGGCGTCGCAAAACGGAATTTACGCCGCGAAATCGCGGCAAATTGCAGCGGCGAGCAGCAGTAGACATCCCCTTCTCCAAAAGTTTAATTCCCGGTCATGGTAAACGCTGCCCAATAGAACGGATGCGCCGCCGCGGTCGACACCTGGCCGTTAGGCCGCATCGAGCCTTTAGGCGACAGAAAGAGGCGACGGACGTGATCCTGGTGAATCCAGCCGCCCTGGGGACTGTCGGCGGTCTGGACCGTCACCAACATCCACTTTCCCCTCACCTCGATCAGCCTACATGGCTGACCGCCCGTGGCGACGCCAACCTGCTGGCTGGCCGACATAAACGGCGCCGACTCCGCAACAATTTCCACCGCCTGCTGGGCCGTCGCCTTCTGTGCCAAGCCAGACACGACGACCGTCAGCAGGACGGCCGCCAGCAGCCGCAACGCATTGTCCAGGCACATCTTGACATGTCCTTTCATCACCCACGCCACCTCTGAATTGGTGAAGCATTATCGCTCCACAATATACTGGCCGTCGGAGACCAGACAGAGGACCAGGCGGGCGCCGGTGGTGCGTTTGCGGCATTCGGCGAGCGCGCGGGTGATCGCTTCGGTGTTGGTGGCGTCGTCGCCGTAGCTCCAGCCCGTGCCCCAACAGGATTTGTCGTCACCTAGGGCTAACGCAAAGAATCCGCGGTTAACCCAGCCTACAATTCGGGCGTCCGGAGCGTCGCACCGTTCCAAGGCGGCCTTTTCCGCCGACCAGCGGCTGCCATAGTTGTACGAATACCCGTAATCGCCGGTCGAGGGGGAATACGCCACTGCGGCATAGCTGCTGGAATCGACATCCAGCGACTGCGCCGATGCGGCGGGAACGCAAACGGCCGACAAAATCAGCAACAGCAGGGCGCCGAGAATTGTGGTCTTGCTCATGGCTTGGCTCCTTCTGGGATGTGCCGCGGGAACTTCCTACGCCTGTACCAAAGGAAACGCGAGTGCTGGGAAAACCGAACAGAAAGCGAGAGAAGTTCCGCGGCTGCACGGAAATCCGCTTTGGCGCCCACGACCGGACATTAGGAAGGGGGGGGCCAGCCGCGCGTAGTGACCCTGAGACGCTATTCTTCAGGCGACGGAATTTGCCCAACCACCGGCGCGTACGGTCAACGTAGCGGATCTTGCCCACTTCGCCGCCATGTTCCATGCTCGCTTTGCCATAGGGCGCCAGCAGCGACTGGACGCCTGGTTTCACCTCTTGGGCGACAATCTCCTTATCCTGTAACGCTCGCACGGAAGCGCTGTCGATGACCCCACGCGGGAGGTTGAGCCTTACGACTTGGCCAAACACCCGCAAGAGCGGCTGGTGCGACTTGCGACTGGGTCCACACCTCCAATTCTGTCCAATCACGGAAGCGTCGCCAGCAAGTGCTTCCGCTGCTGTACCCGGGGGCGTATTCCATCAAGGTGAAACGGCTGCGTCAGTGTGGGGCGCTTGCTCCGCAAGTGCGTTCTCTTCCTGGCGTTTGTCGGACGCCGTCAAAAACGCACTCGCGGAGAGGCAGTGAATTTTTCAACCCAGGTGTTGAGAAAAGCCCAAATTTCGATCTCGCCGCTCGGGGCCGAGCGAGAGACATGGATCTATTTCGCGCAACAATGGGGCTGGCCACTCGTATCGGAAACCGAGGCCGCAACCCCAACAGCAAGGGTTGAAAATGGACGAGGTGTTTAAGCGCCGCCTGAGACGGTGTCGCCAAATTGCGGACGCTAGGCCCGCAGGAATTTCGGATCAACCGTAATGGCGGGCGTGCTGCTAACGACGCCGTTAGGGTTGGTGAGCGTAAAGAGCACGCGCCGAATTGGCTCATTGTCGCCGGTGGGTGGGGCGACCTCAGGATCGACAATCGAAAAGTTTACGGACCGCACCAGCATCCCCACCAGGGTTCTCGTCGCGGCTGCGTTGAATGTTACGATCAGGTCGGTTGTCCCCACGCCGCCGTTGACGTTCACGGTCCCGAACGCCACGCCGTTATACCGGAGTATATTGCCGGAACGTGTGATGGACGTTGATAAGCCCAACCGGTTGTCTGCCCCAGCGCCTTGGATAATCCTCACCCGCAACTGGGCGCCGGCGAAAGTTGCAACGTCGGGGTCGCTGACGTCGCCTTGCGGCATAATGGTCGTGTGCCTCAAAACGAGGTTGTGCACCACGTAGTTGGAGCCTCGGTTGATAAGCACTGCAGGATCATTCACCGGGGCGATTGTCACGGTTTTGAACTTAACGGCGCTGTTGAAGCCAGCATTATCCGTGAGCACAAAGGTCACCTTGCGCGCCGCCGTTGCCGGGTTGTCCGACACGTTGGCGAAGGTGATATTGCGAATCAGCGTCTGGGTCGCGGCGCGTGTCGCTCGGGCATTTAAGTAAACGCGGAGCGGAGCGCCAACGCCGCCGGTGAAGGATCCGATCACGTTGCCGCCGAAAGATACTTTGTTGGCCGCGATTCCGATCTGCCCGGGACCAGTCCCTTGATGATGGATGGCCAGTCGATCAGACGAAGTAGCCATCGCAAGGGTCACGGTCAATCGCCCGCCGCCGAAGTTCGGACTATCGGCACCCGTCAGCGTGGCGGCGGCCGCGAGAATCCTTGGCGCCGCCTGTTCTGTGTAGATCACGGAACCGCTCAGGTTGACCACTGGCGCCCGACCGAACTCCACGGCCCCGCAGTCAACAACCTTCACACCATCGAGATTCCCGTCGATCACGCGTCCCGTGCCTCGCTGGTCCTTAGGGAGAATCACCTTGCCGTTTCCATCAACCGTGAGACGATTGGCGCCAAAATCGATTGCCGGACTGCTGGCAGGTAGTGCGTGCGTGGGTGTCATTCCCCCGTTGAACTTGAGAGCGCCAATGACCGACCCCACGTTCAGCACGCCCGCGCCCTGATTGCCGATCCGATTCGCGTTCACACCATTGCGAAGACCGCCCGAACTGCCTGCATCACCGATGATATTGTGCAAGGAACCGGCCGCCATTACGCCGTCGATGTCGCTCGGCGTCATGCCGACGCCGCGGAAGTTGCCGATCACGAGCGAATTACCCAAGGCGACCGCGCCACCGCTGCGCGAAATTCCTCCGCCGCGGTCGGTGCCTGGATCATTGCCGCCGTCCCGGTCGGCTCGATTGCCGGTAACGGTGCTGTTGATGACGGCGGCTTCGCCGCCAGCTACGTGTAGACCGCCACCTTGGTCTTCCGCCGCATTGCCCGAAACCGTGCTGTTGACCAGGGCGAGCCGTCCGCCGCCGACTGCGATACCGCCCCCGGTTTGCGCCGCCATGTTGCCGGAAATCGTCGAATTGAGGATCGTGACGGTCCCTGGCGTTTCGGCATTCTCAGGCCCGGCGATGGCGAAGATCGCGCCCCCATGGCTGGCGGTGGCGTTCCCCGTGATCCAGACATCGCGCACGAGGAGATTGGCGCCGCGGGAGCGAATCGCCGCGCCGGAGTCGCTCGTGTCGCCGCCGGTAAGCTTAAGTCCGGCAATTTCCACGTTCGGCGCAGCGCGATAAGCCTCGCCGGTGACGGTAAAGTGCCGGTGGTTGTCGGCCGCGGCGATTGTTAACTTGTTGGCGCCTAAGCCGTGGAGGGCGACGCTCCCCTCGATCACCAGTTCGTCGGTCAGTTGGATTGTTTTTCCCGAAAGACTAGGGGCGAAGTAGACATCAGGGCCGTTGCCACGAGTCGCAAAGAAGATTGCTTCACGGAGCGAAAAATCACCAGGAGAGGTATTGCCGTCGAACTCGTCGGTCGTCAGATCGACGGTGAGGGTTCTCAAAACCCGCCGAGACTCCAGAGCCTCAAACGAAAGGGGGCGCGACGAGCGTTTCCGGTTGCGTTTCATGCCAGTTCTCCCAAGATTCGTGCAATCAATGCCGGCGCTAGCCGTGACAAGACGAAAGAGGCTTTTGTCGCCGGCATGAAAAGAAACGCCAACGCGGGGAGAACCGAACAGGCGGCGCGAAAAAGAAAACGCCGGGCACAGCCGTTACCCGTCGGCAATTATCCGCCTGTCACCGTAAACGCGGCCCAGTAGAAGGGATGTGCCGCCTCGAACCGCTCCCGGCGGTTTTCGATGCGTTCCAACTGCGCGGCCCGCAGGGCGGCGGCCTTGGACTTTCCTTGCGCGAGATGTTCAAAAAAAGACTTCATCAACCGCGCTGTCTCCAAATCGGGCACGCTCCACAGGCTGGCGACGACGGCCTCGGCGCCGGCCAGTTGAAAGGCTTGCCGCAAGCCCGCCACGCCTTCGCCGTTGCGGACTTCGCCCACGCCGGTCTCGCACGCGCTGAGGACGACCAGCTTCGTGCCGCGCAGGTCGGTCCCCACAATTTCCAGGCCCGTGAGCACACCATCGTCGGCGCTGGTGGGAGCCTGATCGCGGCGGTTGCAGCCCGCCAATACCAAGCCGCACCGCAAGAGCGGGTTCTCCAGCGGCTTACCGTTCACGGTCAGGGCTGCCGAGCGAGTTTGCTGTGCGCTGGGCAGCCCCTCGTGCTGCGCAACTTCCTGATCTTGGAGGAAAAAGCCGTGGGTCGAGAGCGTCAGCACATGGGGGCGGCGGAGCGACTTGAACACATCCTCTCGCGCCTCGTCGCTCAGATAGACCTGCGGATCGGCCCCGGCGAACTGCGCCAGGCTGGGAGCGATCGCCCGAGCCTCGGCCGCCGTGGCGGGCAGCCGGGCGAAGGGAGGCAAGCCCGCCAGGCCCGCGGCGCCGCGCTGGAGAGACTCCGGCGAGCGGGAATCGTCGGCGGCGGCGGGCGACGCGGCGCCGTCGAAATTCGGGTCCGCCAGGACGACTGGCGGACGGGGCAGGTCGTGGGCGTCTTTCGCGGCCACCAAGTCCCGGCTACTGACGACGTAGGCGATCTCATGCGCCTCAATTGCATATCGCCCATCGGGCAGAGGCAAGGCTGACCACGGCGTCAGCCACAGTTGGCTGTCGGGGCTGAGGATCAGGCTCTGCGACGGCCTCACGCCTGCGAGCACCGGGTGGAGGACCAGCTTGGCCAGCTTTTCAAGCGCCGCCGATGTTTCACGTTCTGCCTGAGTTTCTCCCGCCGCGCGGATTTGTGCGGGGGCGTCGCTCAGACGGGACCGGGCCTGCCGTACCGCTTCGTCGATCGGCTTGGCCAGTCCCAATTCGATGAACCGCACTTCTCCGGCGCCAGCGGCAGGAATGATCCACGCCGCGTAATGTGGAGTGGAGTCCCAGACGGCATCGGGCCGGCGGACATCGAGATACCCGTAGCGGGCGATATCGATCAGCACCGTCCCCGCCGGCAGGCGACGGCGGATGTCCTCCAGCGCGACCCACGGATCGCCGCGCTCCGCGTCCAAGCCGCGCTGGGCCAATTGGCGAGCCAAGGCCTCTTCTTCAGTGGTCAACTCGACCAGCCGCGCTTGATGCGCCACGCGCTCGGCGGGAGCGACGTTCTTCAGACTGTTCCGGGCCAGCGCTTCGCGAACGGAGTCCAGCCGGCGCACCAGCGCGGCGGCTTCCAGGTCGTCCGCCCGCCGCGCCAGGAGCGTGCGCTGGGCCAGGATCTCGTGGGCCGCCGCCTTGTGATTGGCGAGCCATTCGGCCGAGCGGCACACCAATTGCACATCGTCCGGTCGGGCAGCCACGAACGACGGCAGGCGGTAAAACGATCCCTGCGTTTTAAGAAACGCCAGTTGCTCCGCCGCGCTCAATCCGCTCAGCACGCGCACGTGATGGCGGCGGAGCACACGGAGCGCCGTATCGAGCGAGTCGCTCGCGCCGCGAAAGTCTCCCTCGCGGGCGGCGATGTGCGCGCTCACCAACAACATCCGGCCGACACTCCAATGATCGTCGCCGAGGATGCGGCGCGTGATGTCGAGCCCTTGCCGGCTGTACATCCGCGCGGCGGCGAGATCGCCCATGCCGTAGGCGGCGCACGCCAGGCGGCCCAGCATCACGCTAATCTCTTCGTGGTCGCCCGAAAGGATGCGGCGTTGCACAGCGAGGGCTTGCTCATAGCGGGCACGGGCGGCGGCGTAGTCGCCAGCGGCCTCGTAGGAGTACCCCAGTTGATAGATTGCCATCGCGGTTTCGCGGCGATCTTCGCCGATCGCCGCATTGGTCAGCTTGACGGCTTCTTGGGCCAGCTTTTGCGCCTCTTGGTATTTCCCCAAATTGTTCAAGGCGCCCGCGTAGTTGGAAAGATTGACGGCGATGCGGAACGTGTCGTCGGGCGAAATCCGCCGCCGGATCGCCAGCGCCTGCTCAAAGCACCGCCGCGCCTGCGGGGCGTCGCCCAGGAGGGAGAAGCAGATTCCCAGATCATTCCAGCACGTCGCCGCTTGGGGGCTGTCGGCGCCGACCGCGGTCTGAAAGCCGGCCAGCGCCGCCTCGAAGTGCGGACGGGCCTGGGCGAAGTCGCCCAGATCGTTAAGCAAATTGGCCATCAGGTTTTGATTGAAGGCGACGTTCACGCTGTCTTCGCCCTCGAGTTCGATCGAGATCGCCAGCGACTCCTCCAGCAAGGGCCGGGCGGCTTGAAGCTCGCCGCCGGCCATCGCCACGCTCGCCAGGGCGTACAAGGCGAGCGCGACATTGTCACGCTGCTTCGCGGCGCGGCTTGCGGCGAGGGCTGTTTCCAAGCGTTGCCGCGACTCGGTCAGGTTCCCCAGCGATTTGCGCACGTAGCCAAGCAGGACGAGCGATTGGATTGTGTCGTGATGCCCTTCGCCGAGCGTCTTGCGGCGGAGATCGAACGCCTGCTGCGCATAGGGAAGCGCCCGATCGAACTGCGCCAGGTCCCAGTGCATGCTGCCCAGTTCGTGGATCGCCCAGACGGTTTTCTCGTGATCCTCGCCGAGCTGCTTTCGGCGAATCCGGAGGACTTGCTCATAACACCGCACCGTCTCGGCAGTGCGGCCCATGCGATAGTACGCATAGCCCAACGAGATCAACGCCTCCGCCGTGTCGAGGTCATCCTCTCCGGCCGTTTGCTGGAGAATCCGGACCGCCTCGGTCAGGCGTTTTTCGGCGTCGGCGTATTGCAGCACGCCCACCAGGGCGTCTCCCAGGGCCATTAATGCCTTTGCCGTATCGCGGTGGTTTTGCCCCAATGCGCGCTCGCGCAACTCGGCCATCCGGCGATACCGCGGCACGGCTTCGGTCTTCTGCCCATCGTTCCACAGCTTATCGCCCTGGTCCTCTAGCGACAGAGCTTCGGCCAGGAGCTTCTGCTTTTCCTCTTCGCTCAAAGCCGGCGCGGTCGGCGGCTCCTCGCGGACGTGCCGCGCATGGATCCAACCCTCAACGTTCCGCCCGCCCACGGCGACGCGCACCCGCAACCATTCACCCTGGGTCTGCACCACCGGTAGCCGCGCGCCTTGACGGACGCGGGTCACCAACTCCCTCCCGCTTTGCAGCGGGGCGTTGTCAGTGGTGACGATCACCGCCGCCGGCGGCGCGTCTTGCGCCGTGGCGTTCTTTGCTCTGGCGCCGGTCGCCGCGATGAGCAGGAACGCGACTCTCACGACCAGGGCGTGTTTTTGGAAGGACAACCACATACTGCTGTTCCCGCTCAAACTCGGCCTCGTCAGCAACAAAGCCCGTTTTCCAACTGCGTCGCCGCTCCATCTTCCTTGGAAAATGCATCGTACCCCAGAAACGAACGGTCCGGCTGACGCATTTTTGTCGCTGATCACTGCCCTGTCACCGTAAACGCGGCCCAGTAGAAGGGATGCGCCGCCTCAAGACGCTCTCGACGGCTTTCGATCCGCTCCAGTTGCGCGGCGCGCAGGGCCGCGGACTTACTCTTGCCGGCCGCCAGGTTCGCGAAAAAAGACTTCATCAAACGGGCGGTTTCCACGTCCGGCACGCTCCACAGACTGGCGACGACGGCCTCGGCGCCGGCCAGTTGAAAGGCTTGCCGTAGGCCCGCCACGCCTTCGCCGTTGCGGACTTCGCCCACGCCGGTTTCACACGCGCTGAGGACGACGAGGTCGGTCCCACGGAGATCGGCGCCCACAATTTCCAATCCGGTCAGCACACCATCGTCGGCGTTGGCCGCCGCTTCCGCGCGCCGGTTGCAGCCAGCCAGCACCAAGCCGCAGTGCAAAAGCGGGTTCTCCACAGGTTGACCAGCCGACGTGATCATCGCGGATCGGTGGGCCTCGGACGGTGTGCGGTTTTCTTGGGGTGGGACCTCTTGATCCTGGAAGAAAAAGCCGTGGGTGGACAAGGTCAAAACCTGCGGGCTGCGCATGGTCTTGAAGACGCCTTCTTCCGCTTTGGCGCCGGTGTGGACCTGTGGCGCCACGCCCGCGTAATGCTGGATGCTGGGAGCGATCTCCCGCGCTTCGACGGCCGTTCCCGGCAGGCGGGAGAACTGCGGCAAGGTTTGGCCGCGTTCGCCGCCGCGGTGCGTTTCCGAACGGATTGCGTCGTCTGGTTGCACCTGGTTGGTCGTCGCCGGCGCCGCATCGAAATCCGGATCGGCAAGCACAAGCGGCGCTTGCGGATCCGCCGGAACCGGGGCTTGCGCGAGTAGTTCGCGGCCGCTGATGACATAGCTGATCTCGTACTTCTCGATTGCATACCGGCCGTCGGCCAGCGGCAAGGCCGCCCAAGGCGCCAGCCACAACTGCCCATCCGGGCTAAGGAGGAGGTGTTTCGCATCCCCCACGTGCGGCAGCAGCGGCGCGAGGGTCAACTCGGCCAACTTCTCCAGCGACCGGCCAAGCGCCTGCTCCGCCGCCAGTTCCCCTTGCGCGACGACCAAGCGAGGCGCCTCTTGAATCTTCTCGCGAACCTCTCGCACGGCGAGTTCCAGGGTTTCCGCTTCGCCCAAATCGACCATCTGCACGCCGTCCCGGCCGGCCGGTGGAATGATCCACGCGGCGTACCGCGCCGCTTGCCACGCTTGGGGCTTGCCCTCCGTTGGAAACTGGAACGCGTCAAAGCGTGCGATGTTGATTAGCACCGCATCGCGCGCCAGGGCTTCTCGAACCGGCGCCAGCGAAATCCAAAAGTCCTCGCCGCCGGACAAACCAAGCGTCAATTCTCCGACCTTGCGGACCAGCGCGTCTTCCTGCGCCCGCAACAAGGCGAGCCGCTGGCGGTGCGCCGACGCCTGACCTGCGCCGGGAGCCTGAACGCTCAAGCGGGCCAATTCGTTACGCAGGCGGCGTAGTGGAGCAAGTAACTCTTCGGCCTCGGGAGTGGTGAGTCGGCTGCGTTGCGCCAGCGCCTCATGCATGACTGCTTTGCCGTTGAGCAGCCATTCGGCGGAACGCTCACGGGCGGACGCATCGCTTCGCCGCCGCCATCCCAGCGATAAGGCTTGCTCCAAGCGGAACGCACTGAGTTGCATAAACTGCAACTGCTCCAGCTCGGAGAGCGTCGGCAAGACGCGCGCGGTTTGCCGACGCATCAAGCGACGCGCTACGTCGTACTGGTCGGCCGCCCGCTCCCATTCGTTCCGGGCCGCCAAGGCAATTCCGAGGTTCGACAGCGTGTGCTCTGCATTCGGATTAGTTTCCAGCCCCAGCGCTTGGTGGATCGCCAATGCTTGCTCCAGGTAGCCCAGCGCCCCCGCGTAATCGCCCATCCTTTGCGCCAGCAAGACGCCAAGATCATTCAGCGAGCAGGCGGTATCCGCATGCGTCTCGCCCAGCGTTTGCCGGCGGATCGCGAGCGATTGTTCGTAATGGCGCTGCGCCGCGGCATAGTCGCCCAGATCGTCCAGCAGAGCGGCAAGATTGTGGTGCGATAGCGCCGTGTTCGGATTACTTTCCCCCAAGGCCGCCTTGCGGATCGCCAACGCCTCCTCCAGATAAGGCTGGGCGCCCCGGTAATCTTTGACCGTGTGCAGCAACACCCCCAGGTTATTGAGATGATTAGCAATTTGCGGGTGGTTCTTGGGAAAGGACCGTTTGGCGATATCCAAGGCTTGCACGTAATAACGCCGCGCCTGGGCATAGTCGCCCAAGCGAGAGTGAAGCAACGCCAGGTTGTTAAGCGCCGCGACCGTATCACGGAAGTCGCCGCGTTCGGGGTCCTCAAAGATCGGTAGTGACTCCCGAAGGTAAGGTCGCGCGGCCGCGTAGTCGCCCATCGCCATCAGCAGGCAACCCAGGTTGTGCAGCGATTCGGCGATATCCCGGTCATTCTTCTCCGGCGCCGCCTTGCGGATGGCCAAGGCTTGTTCATGACAAGTGCGCGCCGCGGCGTAGTCCCCCAAATCCTGAAGCACCCCGCCAAGGTAATTGAGAGCGCGCGCGGTGTCGGGATGATCGCCTTTCAATTCCTGATAGACGGCCGCCGCCTGCTCCAGGTTCGGCCGCGCTTCGTCATATTCGCCCATGCGCCACAACATGGCGCCCAGCCAGACCTGCGCGTTGGCGGTCTCGGCGTGCTTGACTCCATGCACTTCGCGATGAAGGGCCACGGCCTGCTCCTGAAAGCGCCGCGCGGCGGCATAGTCTCCCAACGCAAAGTGCAGGCTGGCCGCCATCGCCGTCGCGGCCGCGGTTACGGCGTGCTTCTCGCCGCGCACCTTCCGCACGATGGCCAAACCGTCTTCCAAATGCGGTTTGGCCGCCGCCGGATCGTTCAGCGACAAAAGCGTCTCCCCCAGATACAGGAGCGAGTCCGCCGTGTCCGCATGCTCGTCGCCAAGTGTTTGTTGGCGAATCTTCAGCGCTTGCTCAAAGCAAGAACGAGCTTCCGCGAAGCGTCCGGCGTGCTGCAGCGAAACGCCCAGCGCCTGGAGCGCCTCGGCCGTGTCCGGGTGGTTCAGGCCAAGGACTTGCTTGCGAAGGGTGACCGCCTTTTGATTGAGCGGGATCACCTCCTGCTTCTGTCCCTTGTCCCAAAGCTGGTTCGCCTGCTCGCGGAGCATTTGGGCTTCGGCCAGGAGACGGTCTTGCGTAGCTTGGCTCAACGGCGCCGAGGCCGCTTCTTCCGCCCGCACGTACTTCCGTTGGATCCAACCTTCGATGGGGCGGCCTGCGACAAGCGTTCGCACCAAAAGCCACGTCCCTTGCGCGCGCACCACCGGCAACCGCTGGCCCTTCTGGACACGCGTCAACAACTGCCCCCCGTTTTGCAGCGGGGCGCTGTCCGTGGTGACAACCACCGTCTGTGGCGCCGCGTCCTGCGCCGTGAGTTGTCTGGCGCCGAGCAGAAAGATGCTGTACATCACCCCCGTCAGCAGCCAACGCGTTACCTCAAACGCACGCGGTTTTTGAAATGCGAAACGCATCGTGTGGTCCTCCGAAACAGGCGCCCACGTTTTCCTCGACCTCGATGGAAAACGCGAACGCGGCGGGACGCGGGCAGTGACTTTCTCCCCGCTGCCGTGGACCGTTACCAGGAGCTTGGCGCTCGATCACGCCGCTAGATAAGTCAAGGTGTATGGTACATCTCGACTGCTAGCGCATCCAGTCAGTGGCTCCCTTACGGTTCTAGGCGCAGCCGCAATCGACGCTACCCAATCGGGGACGGGTGTAGACGTAGTACGGTACGCCGTATTGCTTGGGAGTCGCGTTGTTGGGGCTGCTACTTAGATCGTTGAGCGACCGATGGCGGATCAAGGGGCCGTTGTCGAGCTTGCTGAGCCACGTGCCGTCGGCGAGCTGACGGGCGGCATGCGTGATTCGCCAGCCGCCGGGAACCCTGTTGTCCCGCACACGATACAACACCACCCTTTCTACCTTGGCTGTGTCAGCCGACAGGTTGTTCACGTTGGCATTCACATCGCGCTTGTAAAGTACACGGTATTGGCTGTCGAACCATTGCGGGGTCCACTTCAACGGGTCTGATCCGGGCGAGAAAGGTCCGTAACGACCTATGGAGGCGCCGGTGCATTGGTACACCTCGTCACCTGGGAGGACAACCTCGAAGTTCCCCGGCCTCAGATTGGGATAATCCTTCTTCCCATTCGTCACCTGGTTCAGCACTAACTGCCGAAGGATGGGGAGGCGGCTCGTGTTCAAAGGACCGCCGACATGCAGCGAATTCTCGAGCTTCAGGATCCAGTCGAGGTGAGACGGCGGCCTGACTTGATCCCCCGCTCCGATCAGGTGGTCCCCATCGGCGAACTTGGAATACGGAAGCGCCGGCTGGTAGTCTTTTGCCTCCTGGCGGAACTCAATAAAGAACCAGTCGGGCCCATCTTGTCCGCCATAGAGCGCGTCGTAGGTTAGATCGTTGACTTTCAAATATTCGCCGCCGACCAAAAGGTCGCGACCTTGCTCGCCGAAAAGGTCGTCTGCCCCTAGTCCGCCGATCAAATAGTCCGCGTCAACGTTGGGGTCCGTGCTCGGACGGGCTCGCTTACTTCCGTCGCCAATCAGAATATCGTTATGCCTGCCTCCGTCGAGCAAATCACAGCCCAGGCCGCCGACCAGCCGGTCGATACCGTCTTCACCCATAAGTATGTCGTTGGCCTCGAAGCCGTAGAGTTTGTCATCGCCAGGGCCGCCAAAGGCGACCACCCGACGGAGCGGACTGCGCGAGTCTTTCCCTGCGCCTAAGCCGTCCCCGCTCCAGTCAACGTACTGGAAGGTGTCGTTTCCCGCGTTGCCGAGGAAGACAAAATCATTCACCTCGCTGTTTTTGATCCAGCCGCGCCACCGTTGTTGGCCGGGAATCCCGTCGCTGTGCCAGATCTCTAAATAGTCCACGCCATTTTCCAACATGACACCGCCATGAGGTTTGCCGTCGCCTTTGGTGTGCCTGATCGTCACCCCATCAGGGCGGCTCGTTCCGACAAGCTTAAGATTTCCAAATTCGACCGTCGCCGTAAGGGAGGGTTTCGTTTTCATCTGTCCATTGACGATGCGCGGCTCCCACTGGACGGCAGCCATCAGGCGGCGGTCTTCCAGCGGCTGAACCGCAAGCGTGGCCGACCGGCGAGGCGCGGGCCGGTTACGCCCCGCGACGCGACGCCGCCGTTGTACGGAGCGACGCACATGATGGAATAACGAGGCCAGGATTGATAGTCGCATAGTTTGCTCCCGAAGTGACGTTTCTCGATTAGCGAAAGGTTTTGGCGATACCGTGGCCGCCAATCAAAGAAACGTAAGTCCAAAGCTGACCGAACGGTCACGGCCCAAAAAAGATAGACGCCCCAGCCGCGTCAGAAAGAATAGCGTGCAGTCACCGAGGCGCTCCAACCGGAGAAACATCAGCACCAACGGTCAACTCGCCGAGCGACGTTTCTCGGTGAACTTTCTGGCTTATCGACTGGTGACCGTAAACGCCGCCCAATAAAACGGATGAGCCGCTTCGGACCGCTCGCGGCGGCTTTCAATCCGCTCCAATTGCGCCGCCCGCATCGCTGCGGCTTCGCTCTTGCCTGCGGCCAAGTGCTCGAAGAACGCCTTCATCAGCCGGGCGGTCTCCAAGTCGGGCACGCTCCACAAGCTGGCCACCACCGATTCGGCGCCGGCCAGTTGAAAGGCTTGCCGCAAGCCCGCCACGCCTTCGCCGTTGCGTACCTCGCCGATCCCCGTCTCGCAGGCGCTAAGGACGACCAGTTGTGTGCCGCGGAGGTCCGTCCCGACGATCTCCAGACCGGTCAAGACGCCGTCTTCCGCGCCGGGCGACGCCTGATCACGATGATTGCAGCCAGCCAACACCAAGCCGCAACGCAAGAGCGGGTTTTCCAGAGGTTCGCCCTCTGCCGTCAGGGCGCGGTCGACTGATTCTGAGGAAAACGGCAGGGTCGCGGAGGGAGGGGACTGGTCCTTAAGGAAAAAGCCGTGGGTGGAAAGCGTCAAGACCCGGGGGCTGCGGGTCGATTTGACTACGCCCTCGCGGGCTTCGCCGGTCAAATACATTTGGGGAGCGACGCCGGCGTATTGCTCCAGGCTGGGAGCGATGGCGCGCGCTTCCACCGCAGTGGCGGGGAGACGCGCGAAGCGCGGCAGTTGACGGGAGGCGTCGGGGCCGCGCTGCGCCGCAGGGTCAGCCGGCTCGGGCGAGTGCCCGGCGGCGCCGGGGGTAGTCAAAGCCAGATCGAAGTCGGGATCGGCCAGCACGAGCGGCGCCTGGAGTTTTTTGACTGGGGACGCCGGCTGCGCTAAGGCGCGCCCGCTGACCACGTGCGTAATTTCGTGCGTCTCCACCGCGTATCGACCGTCGGGCAACGGTAGCGCGGCCCAAGGCACAAGCCAGAGCGCCGCATCGGGGCAGATCGTCCAGGCGCGTCGCTTGGCCAGACGCGGCAATAACGGATCAAGGACGAGTTGAGCTAGCGCCTTGAGCGGTTCACGCAGCTTCGTTTCCGCCTCCGGCTCGCCGTCCGTCGCGACCGTCTGGGGCGCGGCGTTGAGTGCTTGCCTGGCCGTGTGGATCGCCCGCTCGATCGGCTCCGCTGGTCCCAAATCGACAAGCTGAACCGACTCCTCCCCCGCGGGAAAAATGAGCCAGGCCGCATAGCGGACGCCTTCCTGCCGGTCGGCGATATAATCATAGGGATCGAAGCGGACGATTTCGATAAGCACGGCGCCCGCGGGCAGGGCGCGGCGGACCGCCTCCAATTCCACCCAAGGATCGCCTTCGGCGCCGCCGGCCGCAAACTGACCGAGTTGCGCCGAGAGCCGCCGTTCGCGCTCCTGCAAGGCCCCGATTTGGCGCGTGCGCTCGGCCGAGTCCGCCGCGTTGCCGGGCGTGCGGAAGGTCCACACCGCCAGTCGCCGCCGCACCTCGCCCAACTCGTGGACGAGGGCCGCTTGCTGGGGGGCGTGAGCGGCGCGGGCCAACAGCGCTTGCTGGGCCAGCGCTTGTTGCGCCAGGCCCTTGCCGTTCACCAGCCAACTCGCCGCGAGGGCGAGCAGCGCAGGATCGTCGCGCCGCTGCCATCCCAACGAGAGCGCCAAGTGCAGGTTCGCCGCGTCGGTGACTTTAAGGAAGGAGAGTTGCTCTCGCTCGGGCAATCCCGGCAACAGGCGCTGCACATAGCGGCGGACCGCGCGCCGGCTAAGGTCAAGGTTCTTGGCGGCCTGCTCCCAGCGCTGCTCGAATGCGTACGTCACACCGAGGTTGTGATAACTTTGCGCCACGTCGGGATGACTCTCGCCCAAGAGCGTCTTGCGGAGCGCCAGCGCCTGTTCGTGAAACTCCCGCGACTTTTGCGTCTCGCCAAGCAGCCAATAGAGGTTGCCGAGGTTATTCAGCGCCAGCGCAATATCGGGATGGTTTTTCCCCAGCCGCGCTTCCTTGATCTTCCAGCTTCGCACCGCGAGCGGCTCGGCGCGGGCGAATTGACCAGAACTTTGGTAGAGGCTGGCCAGGTTGTTGAGCGTCCAGGCCACCTTGAGATCGTTCTCGCCCAATTCGGCTTCCGCGATTCTTAAGCAGCGCAGGTGAAGCGCCTCGGCTTGGGCCGTGCGGTTCGTATCTTGGTAAATGCTCGCCAGCGTGGCCAGGACGCTCACCGCCCGCACATGGTCTTCGCTGAAGCGGGATTCGACGATCGCCAGCGCGCGCCGAGCCGCTTGCTCCGCCTGGGCGAACAGCCCCAAGCCGGCGGCGACGTTCGCCAGTTCGACCAGCGTCTTGGCGATCTCGGGATGGTCCTTGCCGAGTTCGGCCTCCTCGATGGCCAAGGACCGTCGCAAGAGCAAGTCCGCCGGCCCGAATTCGCCGCGCAACTGGTGCAGGATCGCCAGGTGGTACAGACTTGAGGCGACGATCACATCGTCCTTGCCGAGTTTCGCCTCGCGGATAGCCAGGCTGCGGCGGAACGCTTGTTCCGCCTCGGCGTAGCGTCCCACATCTTGCAGAAGCAGCCCCAGATTGTTCAGCGACTGGGCGACGGCGAGATCCTCGGGACCCAAGTGCGTCTCCCGCGCCTGCAAACATTCCCGGTGCAGGCGTTCGGCTTCTTCGTATCGTCCCAGCAAGGTATACACGTTTGCGAGGCTATTGCGCGTGGAGACCGTGTCGAAATGTCCCTTCCCGCGCGCGGCTTCCTCGGCTTGCAGCGCCCGCAGGTAAGCCGCCTCCGCCTCCCGATAGCGTCCTAATTCCTGGTAGAGGTTTCCCAAGTTGTGGTTGACCACTCCCGTGTTGAAATCCCGCGGGCCGAACACCTCGGGCGCCAACTCCACCACGCGCTCGTACAGGGCGGTGGCCCGCTCGTAGTCGCCTTGCTCGGAGAGCGCATCCGCCTGCCGCATGACCACATGCAGCTCTACGGTGGCGTTGGGAAAGCGTGTCTGGGGGACCGCCGGCGCCGCCGGCTGCCCTTCCGACCGCACATGGTCGCGGGAAATCCAACCTTGGACGGCCTGGCCGCCGCGGGTTGCGCGCACTAGATACCAATCTCCTTGCGTCCGCACCACGGCGAGTCGTTCGCCCTGCCGCACGCGGGCAACCAACTCCCGCCCGTTTTGCAACGGCGCATTGTCGGTGGTAACCACCACACTCTCCGACGGCAGTTGTGCGGGAGCGGTTGTCCCGCGACCGGCAAGGGCAATCCCGAAGCATGCGATCCCCAACAGGGCCAAGAGTTTTCGAAGATCCGGCTGCATCGCGTATTCCTTCTGAACATCAACTCGACATGACGCCGCGTACCCTTGAAAACGCATCCGAATCACGAAGCGAACGGTGACGCCGCATCGTTTTCCGCGACCGCTATCGCCCCGTGACCGTAAACGCCGCCCAATAAAACGGATGCGCCGCCTCGAACCGCTCGCGACGGCTTGCGATCCGCTCCAACTGCGCCGCCCGCAGCGCCGCGGCCTTGGACTTTCCCGCGGCCAGATGCTCGAAGAACGACTTCATCAGTCGAGCGGTTTCCAGGTCGGGCACGCTCCACAAGCTGGCGACCACCGCCTCGGCGCCGGCCAGTTGAAAAGCCTGTCGCAATCCGGCGACGCCTTCGCCGTTGCGGACTTCACCGACGCCCGTTTCGCAGGCGCTGAGGACGACCAGCTTCGTGCCGTGGAGATCGACGCCCACGATTTCCAGGCCGGTCAGCACTCCGTCGTCGCCGACGTCGATTTGCCCGCTCCCGCGGTTGTTGCAGCCCGCCAGCAGCAGGCCGCATCGCAGCAGTGGGTTGTCCCGATTCGCGGGCATTGCCCCAGCGCTACGTTCATCGCCATGCAGAAGTTTTCCCACGGACATCGGAAGCTCTCGATCTTCCAAGAAGAAGCCGTGCGTGCTCAACACCAGCACGTGGGGGCTGGCGAGCGACTTGACGGCGGCTTCCGTCGCCGCCCGGTTTAGCAGCATCTGGCTTTCCTGCCGAGCAAAATGATCCAGCGAGGGCTTAATCGCCCGCGCTTCCGCTTCACTGGCCGCCAGCCGAGCGAAGGTCGGCAGGTCGCGAAGTCCGCCGGCCGGTATTGCGGGTTGAGAAGCATTCGCCGCCAGACCGAGGTTGTAGTCGGGATCGGCAACAATCGCCGGCGGTTCGGGGGAGAGGCCGGCCGCTCCGGGCGTGACGAGCTCCCGGCCGCTGGTGACGTAGCGAACGGCGTGACGTTCGATCAGGTACTCGCCGCTCGTCAAGGGCAACGCGGCCCAGGGCGCCAGCCACAAGGAGCGATCCGGGCAGAGGATCAACTCGTCGTAACCTTGAAGGTTCTCTTCCAAGGGCTTGAGGATCAATGCGGAGACCGCTTGGAGCGACTGCTTTGCCGCTCGCTCCAACTCCAACTCGCTCTGTTCCCGCAGCGTCTTTGGATCAAGTTGCAGCGCGGTCCGCGCCGCGCGGATGGCGTCGTCGATCGGCGCCGCTTCCCCCAAGTCCACGAGCGACACGTCCCCGCGGCCCGCGGCGGGCACGATCCAGGCCCCATAGCGATCGGGCATGCTCTCGACGAACGGCGCCTCCGACTCGTAATTCCAGTACCGAAACCGGGCGAAGTTCACCAGGACGGAATTTTCGGACTTGGCCAGGGCATCGCGAAGGGCGCTTAACGGAACCCAAGGGTCCGCCTCGTCGCGCTGGCCCAAGCGGAACTGCCCCAACTGGCGGAGCAACTGCGTTTCCTGGCGGCGGAGCGCGATAAGTTGCTTCTCGCGGGCGGCGGCATCCGTGGCGGCGACGCTGAGCCGGCTCATCTGATCTCGCACGGCCCGCAATTGGCCGAGAACCGGCTGCGACGCTTCGTCGGACAACCGAACATTGGCCGCCAATGTCTCCTGCGACACGCCTTTTGCATTCAGCAGCCACTCCGCCGAAAGCGCGCGCAGCGACGGATCGTGGCGGCGCCACAAGGCGAACGACAGCCCCTTGTCCAACCTGTCGGCGCGACCGTACAAAAACGCCAGTTGCTCGGCGGCGGAAAGAATGGGCAGGACGCGCGCGGCGTGAAGCTGCAAACTCCGTTGCCCCGCGTCGAACTGCGCGGCGGCTTCCGCATTATTTCCCAGGAGGGCAAGCACCACCGCGAGATTCGAGTGGCCGGTCGCCACGTTGCTGTGTTGCTTGCCGAAGATTTCCGTATTGGCGGCAAGCGATTTTTCGAACGTGCCGCGGGCCGCGGCGTAATCGCCGCTCAGGGATTGGACGATGCCCAGTTGGACCGTCAGATTGATCGCGATGTGGTGGCCCTGGCCCCAACCGCGCTCGACCACGTCGCGCGCCCGTTGGAGACAATCCTGAGCCTGGTCGTGTTGGCCGAGATAGGCCAGCGCGACGCCCAGGCTGCCCAGGGCCCGAGCGGTTGTCAGATGCGAATCGCCGAAGACCTTTTGGCAAATGGCGTACGCTTGCGCATAGTGGTCGCGCGCGGCGGCATAGCGTTGCAACTTCTCGTCGAGCAATCCGAGATTGCGGTGCGTCGTGGCCACCTGGACGTGGGTATCGCCATGGGCCTTCCGGAAAATGGCAAGCGCTTGCAGGTGGTGGCGGCGCGCCGCTTCGAAGTCTCCCGTGTCGCCCAAGTGCATCGCCAGGGAATTCAGCGAGTCGGCGAAGCGGGGATCCTCTTCGCCCAGCGCTTCGCGCCGCATCGCTAAGGCTTCTTCCAGATGGATTCGCGCCGCAGCGTTATCGCCCCGGCGTCGGTGCATTTCACCCAAGGCATCGAGCACCTCGGCAATCGCGTCGGAATGGTTCGCAAGTTCCCGGCGAATGGCCAACGCTCGGTTCAGATACGCCAACCCGGCTTCGTACTCTCCCAGTTCGCCGTGCATCTCGCCGAGATTCAACAGGGCCTGCGCGGTGTCGGGATGCTTCTCCCCCAGCCGAGATGTATAGACGGCCAGCACCTTTTCATAGTCGGCCAGCGCGCCGGCATAGGCGCCCATTTTGAGCCGCAGGGCCGCCAGATTGTTCCGCGAAAGCGCCGCGGGGAGCGAATCTTCGCCGAACGCTTCTGTCCGAACCTCCAACGCCCGCTCCAAATGCGACACGGCGGCGTCGAACTCGCCGAGGTCGCCCAAGACGATCCCCAACTGATCCCGCGTGCTCGCGGTACTGGGATGCGTGTCGCCCAGGGCGTTCTTACGGATCGTCAGGGCCTGCTCCAGGCTCCGGCGCGCCGCGACGTAATCGCCCAGGTTGTGATGCACCGCGCCCAGGTTGTGATAATAGGCGGCCGTGTCGGGATGGGCGGCGCTGGCGACCTTCAGCCGAATCGCCAGCGCCTGCTCGTAATAGGTTTTCGCGGTGGCGTAGTCTCCCATGTTCGTATGCAGAACCGCCAGGTTGTTGACGGCCGTCGCCGTGTGGGCGTGCTCTTCTCCATAGGCCTTGGCGACGATCTCCAGCACCTTTTCGGCGTACGGCCGGGCCGCCGCATAGTCGCCCCTGTCGGTCAACAGCGCCTCGATGTCGGACAGGGCGAACGCCGTAAACGGATGCTCTTCCCCAAAGATTTTTCTTCTGATCGCCAAGGTTCGTTCGAAGCAGGTTTTGGCGACGGCGAAGTCGTCGGCCTGCTGATGCGCGCGTCCCAATTGTGTCAGGGTGGACGCGATCTCGCGATGATCCTTTCCCAGCGCCTCCTCGCAAATCGCCAGCGCGCGTCGCAAATAGGTCTGGGCGGTCTTGGGGCGCCGCTCAATAGGTGGATTTCGCCTAGGTAGTACAGCGAGTCAGCGGTCTCCAAGTGCTCGTCCCCCAGAAGCTCTCGACGAATCGCCCAGGCGCGCTCATGATACTTAAGAGCCGCCGCGTAATCGCCCGAATCGCGAGACAGGTTGCCCAAGCTCTCGTAGGAGCGCGCCGTGTCCTGATGCTTCTCGCCGAGTTCCCGCTGGCGAATCGCCAGGGCCGCCTCGAAGTAGCGCTTGGCGAGAGCGGGATCCCGCGAGAGAACCAGGCCGCCCAACTCGTCCATCGACGTGGCTACGTCCGGATGCCGCTCGCCCAAAAGACGCCGGCGGATGCGCAGCGCCTCTTCCTGGAGGGGGCGCGCTTCGTCGTAGCGGTCGGTGTAATCGTAGGATAGGCCCAAGGCCCACATCGCCTCGGCGGTGTCGAGATGCTCGGCGCCCAGCACGGCCCGGCGAATCTCCAACGCCTTCTGGTTCAGCGGGATCGTGTCTTCATACTGCCGCTTCTCCCACAGCGCCTTCGCTCTTTCGCGGAGCGCCGCGGACTCGGTAAGTTTTTCTTTCTGCTCCGGAGTAACCGCTGGAACCGGATTGGTCGCTACGACGCGCGTGTGTCTCTTGTGAAGCCATCCCTTAATTTCACGACCCTCTACCGTCGCCTGCACCAAAAACCAATCCCCGCGCACCTCGAAAACCGACAGACGCCGACCTTGCGGTACGCGCGCCAGAATTTCCTGGCCCTGTTGGAGCGGAGCGTTATCGGTGGTTACGGTAATCACTACCTGCGCATCTTGCGCAACGCACCGGCCGACTTCGCCTGCCAGGGACAAAATGAATACCACGACCATTCCCGCACTGAGTTGTTGAAAAAATTGCATGAGATCTTGGTGGTGACTATCGACCTGTTACCGTAAACGCCGCCCAGTAGAAAGGATGCGCTGCCTCGAACCGCTCTCGGCGGCTCGCGATTCGCTCCAACTGCGCGGCGCGGAGGGCGGACGACTTAGACTTACCTTGCGCCAGATGTTGGAAAAACGACTTCATCAAACGCGCCGTCTCTAAATCCGGCACGCTCCAAAGACTGGCGACCACCGCTTCGGCGCCGGCCAGTTGAAAGGCTTGCCGTAGGCCCGCCACCCCTTCGCCGTTGCGGACTTCGCCAATGCCGGTTTCGCACGCGGATAGAACGACCAACTCCGTTCCGCGAAGATTGAGTCCGACGATCTCCAGACCGGTCAGCACGCCGTCGTTCTCTGCTGTGCCGTCTCGATTGCATCCTGCCAGCGCCAAGCCGCACCGCAGGAGCGGGTTTTCCAAAGGACTGCCGTCAATCGTCAGCGTCGCCGATCGTGTCGGCTCATGGCCGAGCAGACCTTGCTCACGCTTTACCTGTTGATCCGCAAGGAAGAAGCCGTGGGTCGAAAGCGTCAGCACCTGGGGGCGTTTTGCGGATTTCACCAGTTGCTCTAAAGCCTGGTCGCCCATGCGAACTTGCGGCGTGATCCCGACATAGCTTTCGATACTGGGAGTAATTTCCCGCGCCTCTGCCGCCGTGGCCGGGAGCCGCGAGAAGCGAGGCAACGTGGCGCCCCGCGTTGTCGGCTCGCCGTCTGTCGCCGGTCCGAGATCGAAGTCGGGATCGGCCACGACCAGCGGCGCCGACGGCGAATCGGGTTGTGACTGGCGATCGGCCAGTTCGCGGCCGCTGACGACGTAACTCAACTCGAATCGCTCAATGGCGTACTTGCCGCTTTCCAGAGGCAGCACGCTCCAGGGAGCCAGCCACAATTGGCCATCCGGGCTGAGGATGATGTGTCGCGCATCGCCTACATGAGGCAACAGCGGATCGAGGAGCCGCTTCGCCAGTTCCCGCAGCGACGGGCGGCACTCGCGTTCCGCGGCCGGCTCACCGACTTGGGGAATCTTCTTGGCGCCGTGCTGGATCGCTTGCCGCGCCGCCTGCACCGCCGCGTCGAGCGCCGGCGCGTCGCCTAAATCAACGATCTTTACATCGCCGAGGCCCTGCGGCGGGATGATGCACGCGGTGTAACGGGCATCGCCCCACCGGCCGTGCGTCGTCCCAACTTTCGCGGTGAAGTCGTAATAGTAAAAGCGGGCGATGTTCACGTGCACGGCGTCCGGCGGAAGGCTTTTGCGAACGCGCTCCAGCGGAATCCACGGATCGTCCGTCGCGCCCGCGCTCAGGGTTAGCTCCCCGATGCGGCCGATGAGCCGCGACTCGTCTTCCCGCAGGCGGGCGAGGTTCGCCTGGTGCGCCTTCTCTTGCCCGGCCGGCGGCGTTTGATAGCTCACGCGGGCCAGTTGACCTCGGACTTTGCGCAATTGGGCGAGCAGCGTCTCGGCCGCTTCTCCCTGGAGCTGCGAACGCAGGGCAAGGGCCTCCTGGGCGCCGGACTTCCCGTTGACGAGGCAAGCGGCCGAGATCGAGCAGACTTGCGAATCATGAGCTTGCGCCATCCCCAACGAGAGCGCCCGCCCCAGGAAGGAGTGCTGCGAGACAAGGAACGCCAGTTGTTCCCGTTCGGGAAGGGTGGGCAGCACGCGCACCGCATAACGTCGCCAAACATGGCCGCCCTTGTCGATGTTCTCTGCCGCCGCCCGCCAGTCGTTGCTTGCGGCCTGCGTGCGGGCAAGGGCGTCGAACGTGAAAGCGGCGAAAGCGCTTGCCCCATCGGCTTCCCGCGTGGCAATGGCTTCTTGGAAGTAGCGCCGTGCGGAGGCCAAATCCCCTTCCGCAAACGCCACCACGCCGAGATTGCTGATCGCATTCGCGGTTTCCGGATGGGTGTCCCCCAGCGCTGCCCGGCGGACGGCCAGCGATTGCTGCATCATACGGCGAGCGGCATCGTGATCGCCCAGATCCAACAACAACATCGCGAGGTTGTTCAACGTTTGAGCCGTATCGGCATGCTGCATGCCGAGCATTTCCCGCCGTACGCGCAATACCTCTTCAAACAGCGGTTTTGCCGCAGCGTAATTACCGGTTTCGTGCAGCACACTGGCTAAATTGTGGAGCGTGAAGGCCGTTTCCGGATGCCGCCTTCCAAGAAGCTGCTCGCGCAGCTTCAGCGCCCGCTCCTGATACGATCGGGCGGCGGCTAGGTCGCCGAATTGGTGGTGCAGGACGCCCAGATTGCTGAGCGTGGTCGCGGCGTCGCGCCCCATTTCGCCCAGAGATTCGTAAACGTCCAGCGACTTCTGGAGGTAGAAGCGTGCCTCTGCGAAATCTTCGCGGTCCATCAGCAGCGAACCAACGCAGTTGAGCGACAACGCGGTGTCGGGATGATTCTCGCCGTGCAACTCACGGCTCAGCTCGAGGGCCAACTCGAGGTGCCGGCGCGCCGGCGCAAAGTCGCTCAGGTGGGAAAGGCAGTTGCCGAGATTGCCGTGCCCCGTGGCCGCAAAACTGCTCCGCTCTCCGTAGTGCTCCACCCAAATCGACAGCGCCTGTTCATAGTACGGCTTGGCATCGGCGTAGTATCCTTGCTCTTCCAGGACGATGCCGATCCTGTTAAGGACCGCGGCCGCCTCAGGATGGCGCTCTCCCAGTGCCTTCTGCCGAATCGCCAGTGACTCGCGGAGATGCACCAGCGCCGCAGCGTATTCCCCCATGTCGATGAGCAATTGGCCCAGATTGTTCTGCACTCGCCCGCGCAGAATGTCGCGTTCGATCGGGGCCGCTTTGAGAATCGCCAGCGATTGCTCGAAGAGTTTGCGGGCCGCGGGCCAATCACCCAATTCGGAGGTCGACAGCGCCAGGTCATTCAGCGATAAGGCGGTGGAGCGATGACTCTCTCCGAGCACTTTACGGCGAATCGCTAATGCCTGTTCGTAGTATCCGCGAGCTGCTGCTTGCTCGCCCATTCCGGCGTGCGCGGTCCCGAGCGCGTGCAACGTCGACGCGGTATCTGCGTGCTTCTCGCCGACGGTCTTCTTGCGGATCGCCAGCGCCTGCTCCAGCACCTTGCGGGCCTCGGCACGCTCTTTCAATTCCTCAAGCACGACGCCAAGATTCGTCAACGCCGTCGCGAGCTCCTCTTGTTCCTCGGTGTATGATTTTTGGCGGACGGTGGCGGCCCACTCGAAGTGCCGCCGGGCCGCGGCGTATTCGCCCTGCTTGAAGAGGACGACACCGAGCCGCTCCCGCGCGCGGACCGTGTGAATGTGCTCTTCGCCGGCCGCCTCTCGGAAGATCTCAGCCGCCTGCTCGAAGTGATGCTGCGCTTCGCCAGGGTCCCCCAGGTGCAGACCCAGCGTGAAGTGGGTGTGTCCCGTGTGTTCATGTCTTTTTCCGTAGATCGCTTCGAAGATGGCCAGTACGCTCTCGAGGTGGCGGCGGGCGGCGGCGTAGTCGCCTTGCTCGCGATGCACCAGCGAGAGATAGACGTGCGCGTTCGCCGTGTCGTCGTGGTTCTCGCCGTGCTGGCGCCGATACACCGCTAACGCCTGTTTCAAATGACGCTCCGCTGCGTCCAGCTCCCCGGAATCGATGAGGGCTTGGCCGAGATCGAGAAGCGAATGGGCCGTGTCCACGTGCATGTCCCCGAGCATCCGCCGGCGGATCTCCAGCGCCTCTTCAAAGTACGGCCGGGCGTCCTTGGGGCTGCGCGCCTCCTGCACGGCGGCGCCCAAAGCCCGCAGCGCCTCGGCAGTGTCCGCGTGATTCGGGCCGAGGGTTTGCTTGCGAAGCGAGACGACCTTCTCATGGAGCGGAACTGCCTCCTCGTGCTTGCCGTCGGCGGCCAATTGATCCGCCTGCTCCCGCAATGCTTTGGCTTCGTCCGCCAGCCGCTCCTTCGCTTCCGGCGTGAGCGGCGCGGGAGGCGGCGCCGCTTCGCGAACGTGCTTCTTGTGAATCCATCCCTTCACCTCCTTTCCGCCTAACGAAGTCCGCACCAGATACCAGTCCCCGTTGGTGTTTTCTACCTTGAAGTGGGCGCCTTTTTTGACGCGGGCCACGACCTCCCTTCCGTTCTGCAACGGCGCCTGATCGGTTGCGACGATCACCGTCTGCGGCATTTCTTTCGCGGCAGGGACGGGGGATCCGTCGGTGACGCACAGCACGAACACGAGCGCCGTCCACGCGGCGTCTCGACGCTGCCGCAAATAGATGTACATAACGGCTCTCGATACTGAGGATTTGGGCTAAATTCCGGTCAACGTAAACGCCGCCCAATAGAACGGATGCGCCGCCTCGCTGCGGCCTCGGCGGCTTGCGATCCGCTCCAACTGCGCCGCCCGCAGCGCCGCGGCCTTGGACTTTCCCGCGGCCAGATGCTCGAAGAACGACGACATCAACCGGGCGGTTTCCAAATCGGGCACGCTCCATAAACTGGCCACGACCGCTTCGGCGCCGGCCAGTTGAAAGGCTTGACGCAAGCCCGCGACGCCTTCGCCGTTGCGGACTTCGCCCACGCCGGTCTCGCACGCGCTGAGGACCACCAGTTCGGTCCCGCGGAGGTCCACGCCGACGATTTCCAGGCCAGTCAACACGCCGTCGTCGGCGTCGGTGGGAAGGCCGTCGCGGCGATTGCACCCCGCGAGCACCAGGCCACAACGCAGGAGCGGGTTTTCCAAGACTTTGCCGTCCGCGGTTACGACCGCGGAACGTGAGGCCTCCAGCGTTCGCTCATAATCCTGCGGCGTCACCTCCTGATCGTGGAGGAAAAATCCGTGCGTCGAAAGCGTCAACACTTGGGGACTGCGGGCGGATTTCAATACGCTCTCTTGCGCCTCGCGGCCAATGTAAACCTGCGGCGCCACGCCCGCGTATTGCTGGAGGCTGGGGGCAATCTCCCGCGCCTCGGCGGCGGTAGCGGGCAGGCGGACAAACCGGGGAAGCTGTTGAGCATCGACAGAGCCGCGCCGCAGGCCAGGATCGTGCGCCGTGACTTGCTGCGCCGTGGTCCGCGGTTGATCCACGGACAAGTCAAAATCGGGGTCCGCCAGCACCAAGGGAGCCTGGGGCGACGATGGCTGGCTTCCCCGCGCCACCAACTCACGGCCGCTGACCACATAGCTGATCTCGTAGTTCTCGACGGCGTACTTACCGTCGGGCAAGAGCAGCGCCGCCCAAGGAACAAGCCACAACTGGCCGTCCGGGCTAATAATCAGGCGCCGAGCTTGACCGAGATGTGGCAAGAGCGGCTCGAAAATCAGTTTCGCCAACTGCCGTAGCGGTGCGCTCGTTTGCTGCTCGGCTGCTGGCTCACCGTGTTCACGAGCGATCTTATCGCCTTGTTGCAACGACTGTCGTAATTCCTGCACGGCGTCATCGATGATTTTGGCCTCACCCAAGTCGATGATCGTTACCTGTCCGCGTCCGGCAGGCGGGACGAGCCAAGCCGCATAACGGGGCGGGCGCCATATCTTGAGGTTGCCCATGCCCTGAGGTTGATTCTCGAAGACACCAAAGCAAGCGATATTGACATGGACGGCGTCTGGGGCGAGGTGTTCGCGCAGACGTTCGAGGGGAATCCAAGGGTCCTCCCCCGTGGCGGCGCCAAGTGTCAACTCGCCCAACTTGCGGATCAAGGCCTCCTCCTGCCGCCGCAGCAGCGCAAGCTGCGTTCGATGCGACTCGGTCTGGCCCGCCGGCAGAGTTTTCAGGCTCAGCCGGGCTAGTTGCTTGCGAACTCCCCGCAATTCGGCGAGCCGTGCTTCCGCAACGGCGCCCGTCAATTGCGCGCTGCGCGCCAGCGCCTCTTGCCCCCTGGCCTTTCCGTTGACCAGCCAGGCGGCCGACAGGGCGCATAACCGCGCGTCGTCACGCCGCCTTAAGCCACGAAACAACGCGTCGTTGAAAGCGCCGCGCGTGGACGTCAGGAACTTGAGTTGCTCTTGCTCGGAAAGGGTCGGCAACACCCGCGCGATGTGGCGGTTCTGGATTTGCTGAGCGCGGTCCGTGGCTTCGGCCGCCGCGGCCCCATCGCCTGCCTTGTCGAATCCATCGGCAAGATTGGTGTACGCGAGGGCGGTCTCGGGATGCGTTTCCCCCAGCGATTCTTGGACAATCGCCACGGCCTGTTCGAAGCACCGGATTGCAGCGGGAGAGTCGCCCAGCGCGTCGAGCACCAGTCCGAGATTATTAAGCGATCGGGCGACGCTGGGATGCTTGGCCCCCACCGTCTCTTTCGCAATGGCAAGCGCCTGTTCGTGGCGTCGCCGCGCCGCGGGATAGTCGCGCATCGCATAGAGCAAATCGCCAAAGTTATTGAGCAAGGAGCCGGTATCGCGATGTCTTTCCCCCAGCGTCTCTTGAAGGATTAGCAATGCTTGTTCGTAATGGGAACGAGCTGCGGGGTAGTTTCGCAGGGATTTGAACAGCGCGGCGAGACTGTTGAGCGTGGCGGCGGTATCGGGGTTCTTTTCACCCAAAGCCGCCTTACGAATCGCCAACGCGTGTTCAAGATGCTGGCGGGCCGCCGCATGGTCCCCCAGCACGTCGAGCAGCCCACCAAGTTTATGGAGCGTTTCGGCGGTATCGGGGTGCTTGTCGCCCACCGTCGTTTTGCGAATCGCCAACGCCTGTTCGTAACGCAAGCGAGCTGCGGCGTAGTCGCCCGTCATTTCCAGGAAAGCGCCAAGATTGTTGAGCAACGTGGCGTTGAGGGGGTGCATTTCGCCGAGGATTTCTTGATAGACCGCTTGCGATTGTTCCAAGTACGGACGGGCCGCAGCGTAATCGCCCATCTCGGCAAGCAGCCCACCAAGGTTTTGGAGCGATCTGGCGGTGGCTTGGTGTTTTTCCCCCAATGTTTCTTGGCAAATCACAAGCGCTCTTTCCAGGTGCGAGCGGGCCGCCGCGTAGTCACCGATTTGCGAGAGCAAAACGCCAAAGTCGTTGTGCGATCGCGCAGTAAGTGGGTGGTCTTCACCGAAGATTTCCTGGCGAATCGCCAACGCCTGCTCAAGATAAGCACGAGCCGCGGCGTAGTCGCCCATGGTTTTGGCCAAAGAGCCAAGTTGGTTGAGCGACGCAGCGATTTCTGGGCGCTTTTCCCCTAAGGCTTCTTTGCGAATCGCCAGGGCCTGTTCATAGCAGCGGCGGGCCGCGGGATAGTCTCCCATTCGTTGCTGTAAAGAGCCGAGGTCACCCAGCGCCGTGGCGGTCAGGGGATGCTTTGCTCCAAGCGTGTCCTGATAGATGGCCAGCGATTGTTCATAGTAGGGGCGGGCTGCGGCGTAGTCCCCCAGTTGCCCCAAGAGCTGGCCCAGAGCGTTCAGTGACTTGACGGTGTCGGGATGCTTCTCGCCTAGGACGCGACGACGGATGGCCAGAATCTGCTGGGCCAAAGGAATGACCTCTTGGTATTTTTGTTGCCCGATGAGCGTTAGAGCCTTATCGTTGAGCGTTTGCGCCTCGGCCAACAGACGATCTTTCTCCTCCTGGCTCAAGGCGGCCGGCTCCTCCGGTTGCGCCGGACTCTCCTGATGCGTTGGCTCGGACTGCACGAACTTTCGGTTGATCCAGCCTTGTCGCGACTGGCCGGGAACCGTGACCTTGAGCCAGGGGCCGTTAGTCTCGACAACGGTCAGGCGGTCTCCTCGCTTGACGCGCCCCACGACTTGGCTGCCGGCCTGGATCGGCGCTTCGGTCACGGTGACGACGACCTCTTCCCCGGAGGCGGAACTCCCTGTCCAGCCGGCCAAGATCACGAGCAGCAATAGCGCCCATCGCGGGTTGTGCACCGTTTGGCGACCCATTGTTCATGCTCCAAGTTTTTTCGATCCAGGCGCTTGTGAATGCTCACACTTGTCTACCCGGAGCGCCACGGGCCAAGGCGCCTCTGGCGGCTGTCGTTAGTTGCGGGTTGGTTGGTAGTAGCGTATGGCCGCGGTCATTACCGGCGTGGGATCGGGCGTGAACTCGACAATCCGAATGCCGCCGCGGGCTTCGGGGCCGGAGTCGATCAGGCCGCGGGTACTGTCTCCATCGCGGGCGGCGGTGCGCAGTTGGGCTTTGAGCGCGCCGAGCGTCGGCGGCGCTGTGGCGGGAAAGCCGCCGCGCAGCATCGCCAACAGGTCTTCGTCTTCCTCGCTTAATAAGTCCGGCGGAGGCAAGTCCGTGGGGACGGCTTCACGAAGCACGGTCAGCGAGATCATGCCCACGTCGGCGCCGTAGTGCATTTCGCTCTTGCGCGATTCCGCGTCCGAAAGTACGCGGAAGGCGTCGTAGGTCTTGTCGGATTTCTGATAACCGCGAATCACGATGGGCGGCGCGCCGGGTTCGAGAATCCATTTGCGGCAGTCGATATCGCGCTTGCGTTCCCGAAAGAGGGTGTTTTCGCCATTGACTTTGAGCACCACCGCCAATCGCTCTTCTTTGGCCGCCGGGTTGCGGCGCAGCGTCAGCACGACCTGCTCGCCTTTCCGCGGTTCGGGAATCACGGCCTCGCCGTTGCGGAACTCCAGCGAGACGGGGCGGCCATCGTAGGCGATTTCCAGCAGCACCGGGGACTTGCCGTCCTGAAGCGGATGCGGAACGTCCTGCGATTTGACTTCCAGGGCCGTTTGGACCAATTGCTCTTGGGTCATCCGTGGGGCGCCCTCGTCGAAGGCGCCGCGCAAGGCGTAGCTCTCGCCCAGTTCGCCAAGGGCGTCGATCCCCACGTCGGCCTTCAACACGGGCACGACGCGCTCTAGTTCCGCGCCCTCGCGGTCGAACACAAGCACGCCGACCGTCATGTCCCGCAAATCGGGACTAACCACGACCACGCCAGTAAGGAAAGCGTCGGCCGAGACCCGCGGAGGCGGATCTCCCCACGCCAGGCGATATCGGACAGCGAACAGCCGCGCGCGGCCTTGGGCGCTGGTATGATCGGCGCCGGCGATTTGGGCCGCGGTGGCGCTCGCGTCACGGATGATGCCCAGAGGACTTGTCCCGACCGACTTATTGGCCAGAATCAAGGCCGTTTCCAAACGTTCCGCCAGGAACGAGTTGAACGTTCCGACATTGTCGCTCAGAGGCTGATTGCCCTTCTTCACCCGAAACTTGAGCACGCCGATGTTGCGGTAGCCCTTCTCTCGGCAATGTTCAAGCACCGCCGGCGCGCACCGAAGCAACTCGCGCTCGATGGTCTCGCCCCACGCGTGCGAGGCCCAGGAAGGCAAAAGAATGCCCACCAGGGCGACAGCCATCCAGCGGCAACCATTCAACGACGCGGTCACAAACCGGAGCGGCGAGTGGTGGTTGATTTCTGCGATCATCGCGCAGCTCTCCTTGAGCGAAGGCAAGAGGCCAGGACATGGCTTGGTCACGCCACCTCAGAGGGAGGCAGAGTCACTTAGCGAGGGGTCGATCCGCCCCTAATAATAAACGCCGCCACAATAGAAGTCGAACGGCCAGCGGCACAATTTTTTCACGCCGCGGGTAATTGGTCTCAACACCGGAACCTGGAACGCCGGAGATCAGGTTTCCAGCGGCCGAACGGCGAAATCGCGCAGCGTGATCGACCAGTTCTGTTGCTGCCGGTCAAGAACAAAGCGAATGAGCGTTTCCGCAGTGACGGCAACCGTTAGCTGCACTAGATTTCGGGCCAACGGGTAATCGCACACATCCTGGCCCACGTCGCCGGGCACGCGGTACTTTTCGTTCCAGACGACTTCGCCATAGTCGGCGAAGAGTCCGGCGTGGAGGCAGTTCAGGCCCGCTTCGCGGCAATGGTCCCGCACCGTTCGCCGCGACGCCGAGTTGTCGAACGTATCGATCACCACGTCGGAATCAGCTAGCAGCTTGCGGACCGTGCGCTCGGTAAGCTCCTTGCGAACCGCGTCGATCTCGATGCCCACCGCGCGGAAGAGATGGCCGCGCAGCACGTCGGTCTTCCATGCGCCTACGTCGTTCTCTCCGTAGATTTGCGTTCCCACGTTATGTTCCTCCACGCGATCTCGGTCGATGACGCGCAGCCGCCGGGTCCCCTGCCGGGCGAGCGTATCCGCCAGATTGGAGCCGAGCGCGCCGGCGCCGCAGAGCGTGACGCGAACCTCGGCCAGCTTGCCGAGAGCGTCGGCGCCGCGATACAAGTCTTCGTGATGATGCTTACCCGCCATCGGCTTCGACTCCAATGATGACACCGCGAGGAAAGGCCTCGACCGTCAGTAACGGCCACCCGCGGGATCGATCGTCAGCAAATAGGTAACCGGCCAGGCCATCGGTCCCCGTAATGATGCACAATAGCGGCTTGCCGAACGCGCTCGTCCAGGCCCGCATGGTGTGGAGGTCGCGCCGGCTCGGCGTGGCGGCGCTCGTGGGGTGCGTATGCAGGAACCCAAGGACGTCGTGTTTGCGTTCCTCGCGCTCGAGGACTGCCAGGCCGTCGAACCCCACGGTAGCCGGCTCGCCGACGCAGCGACCGATCCGCCGCGCGTACCAGATGCGGCCCTGGCGGCGGCCGACCAACAGCCAGAACTCTTCACAGAGCGCCTTCGGCGCCTTGCGTGCTTGGATTACCTGCTTCGCGGTGGGTGGACGCGCCAATACGTTTGCTCCTGCATGCCTTCGTTGTCTTGACCGACCGGAACGATCTCGCCGGTCCCTTCCGCCTCGCGGATGACGCCGACGAGGCTCGTCAGGTCGAACTTTCGATCTTGCCCGCTCAGGCAGATCCCCGCGACCTGCACCGCCAGGTCCTCTTTTCTGACCGCCGAGACGTGCCGCCGGCCGCCGATGGTGAAGGTGACGCGGTAGCTATCCTGACGCTCCAAGTAATCGACCAACTCGGCCCCGGCATGCCGCAGCGCGTCGCGCAGGGTCTGCCCGGCTCGGTCGTTTGGTTCCGGCGGTTGGGACTTCTCCAGCGCTTTGCGCCGATAAGCCTCCTGACGGAGGCAATGGGCGCCATACGCGGCCTTCTGTTCCGGAGTGAGTCCGGGACGGTCCACCTGGTTCGGGTCGCACGATTCCTGCACCATTTGGCGCAGGTACGCGGCCGCTGCGGGATCGTAAGCTGGGTCAATCGACTCGAACCAAAAGTTCGCCCCGTCAAAGCGGGAGCGTATGACTTCAAACTGCTGCATCTCGGCGGCGAAGCGCACCGGAACGACGCCCTCGATGCGGAATCGCTGGTCGCCCTGGTGGGCCGGCGCGGCCATCCATAAGCCTCGCTCGCGGAAACAGAGAATGAGCCGCACCAAGGGAAACAATTCCAGGTAGTGGCGGCGCTCCGCCAAACCCGGCTCGCGGGCCAATTCCGCCGACGAGTGCGACGTGGGACGAAAAACGCCCCAGCCCTCGAAGTCCGCAGGGGTTACGCGCAGCGTGCAAACCACGCCTGCCATGCGCACGCGGACCGCGCCGCCGCGAACTACCGGCGCGAGGAATTCACTTTCCAAAAAGCGTTCTTCCTCGGCGGCCAGCTTGCGGAAGAGATCGTTGAATCGCTGAGAGCGCATGAAAAAACCCGCGCAAGTTCGAAGAGCATTGCAACTGACGGACTGCCGTAGCAGACACTCCAGGTTTTCAAACTGGTGTTTGTAAGCTCTTACCGTCGGGCGCGGGCCGATGGATTATAGCAGGGGAAAATGCCGGTTCAATCTTTTTTCAGGGTTGGTCGCGGCAAGCGGCCAAACCGAAAGCGAGCGCTGACCCACCAGGGAAGCGCCTAGTGGGTCAGCGCCAACCACCGTCGTCCGGTGCGCTGGACAATTTACTAATCACAAACACAAACCACGCGCTGGGCTGCGAGGCGGGAGCGGCTGGCTCGACCCACCCTACGGTGGATCGCTACGCGGCCTTGCGCTCCGGCAGCGGGTAGTCCATGATCTCCATCAGCAACTCCAACTTCGAGCGACGGGTGAGCATCGGCACGAGGTTCGGCAAAGCGTAGTAGTCGCCCGTGAACGCGAACACATCGACCTGGATTCCCGCCTGCCGGCACTGGTTTTCCAGGGTGGATTGTCCGCCGGGCGTGCGGACAATGCACACCGCCGGGTCGGCCTTCAACGCCTCGCGGTACTGGCGAAGCTCGTTGATGAACTGCGGCGGCGTGTTCTCGCCTTCATCGGTGACCATTACGATTTGCTCGATGTACTGGCCCTTCTTCCGCAAGGAAACCAGGGGAACGCCGCACGAGGTGCTGCCGCCCGCCACGATGCCGCGGAAGGCCCGCTCCCAGTCGGCCAGGTCCGGCCCCTTCGAAGTGACCTCGTAGGCCAAAGTGTCGAAGGCGTACACGTACAACTCCCGCTCGCAGATGGTCGAGATCATCGCTCCGATCCGCTTGCCTAGTTCGATCGCCTGGTCCATCGAGGCCGACTTGTCCACGAGCAAGGCCGTGGGCCGAGTGATGCGGCCTTTGGCTTTCACCTGCGCGTCGGCGACTTGCTCCAGTTGCTTCTGGAGGTCCGCCGACACTCCGGCCGCCTTGGCCGCTTCCTCGGCCTTGAAGGCGCTGACCCGGTGGGCGGTCTTCGCCTGGACCAGCTTCTCCTCGATCAGCCGCTTCAGGTCCGGGTTGTCCAGCGCCCCGCGGCGCTTGAGCGAACCCAGGTTGTTGATTAGCTCCTGCGGGCTCATGCGCTCCAGGAGCGCCAAGAGCACGGTCGGCGTCATCTGCTTGATGACCGTGGCCGCCACGCGGTACGGGATGCGATGCTCGACAATCGCCTGGGCTTGCTCGGCCGGCGTGCTCGCCTTCGCCAGCTCGCGCAGCGCAAACAACCGGCTGTCCGGCGGCGGCTCGCGCTCGAAGAGGATCTTCTGCGCCCGCTCGCCAGGGCGGATGTGCAGCACGGCGTACAGCCGCTTGAGCGCCTTGCGGGCCACCAGCGCCGTCGAGTCGAACCAGTCGGGATCAGCTTCGCGCTCCTGCAAGTAGCGCGCGACTTCGGTCTTAACCGAGCGCGGCACGTTGCGGAACAGGCCGAACGGCTCGACCTGCGTTTGGTCCGCCGCACCCTTCGCAGAAGACGTTCCCAGCGCTTGCCGGACTTTTTCACGACGCTGCGCCTTCGCGGGCACGCGGACCTTGCGGGTCGTCTTGCGGCCGTGAATGAAGTCCACGACGCGGGCCACTTCGTACGGCGGCAGGGCGCGCAGCAGGGCCAAGCCAACTTCGCGGTGGCCGTCAAAGTCGCTCAGGCAGAGCGTGGTCACGAACATTTCCTTGTGGTCGCGCACGTCGCCGTGATCGGCGTACCAGGCGGCCAGACGGACGTAGAACCGCGGGTCACGGGCGACCATGTCGCGATGCACCGGCCAGATCGTTTGCAACTCTCGGTGCGGAGTGGTCAAAAGCGTGTTCAGAATGTCCAGACGGATGTCCTGCTCGCGCATCGCCATGATGAGTCTCCGAAAGAAGTGCTTACAAGTTCGAGAAGCGTGGAGCAACCGATCTGCATCGGCACAGGTTAACAGCCTGCTGGTTTGTAGGCTTCCCTAGTCGGGTAAGCACCGTGACTGGAGTCAGACAAGGACCATACAAGCGGGTGTGGAAAGAAGCAAATCCCGTACAAGTCGCCAAAGCGTGAAAACTGAGTGCTCTGCCGTTGAGCTACAGGCCGAAAGTGAAAAGTCGGCCTGGAAGGATTCGAACCTTCAACCTCTCCCTGATGAGGGTACGTTTGTAAGCTCTCGCCGTTGGGTACGGGATATGTTTTGAAAAAAGCCCATGCAAGTTTCAGAAGCGCCGAAACTTTTCTCTGCGTGTCTACCGTTTCACCACACCAGCTTTGGAGCCAGAGGAAGGAGTTGAACCTTCGCGCCCTTGCGGGCACAGAGTCCCTTAGGTTTGTAAGCTCCTGGCGTCGGTCACGGGCTGTTGATTTATCCGAACACGGCTTCGGGCCGGATCGTCAGGTTGCCGGTCTCGTGCCGGTCCACCACGTAATGGCGGAACTTCTCCACCGGCGCGCCGAGATAATCGGCAACCGCGCGCTTGATGTCGGCATCGGCTGAAACAGGACCGACGTCAAGATCGTCCAGCGGAATATCGACGCTCCGACCTTCAAAGCGAATGTGCAGGAGACGCTCGTTGTTGGCGGCATGGATCATTTCCGGTGCTCCGATCTCTTCTGGTTGTCCAGAATGGTTTGACGTTCCTGTTTCCTGACGGCCGCCTGTATCGAGGAAATCTGGATTTTCCCCCGGCAGCGGTCAAGTCGCCGCGCTAAATTCTCTTGCTTTGTGGCAAACCGTGCAAGTCGCAGAAGCATTGAACTGCAGGGCCAGTGTTTGCTTGAAGAGGCCCTGGTGGGAATCGAACCCACGCGTTCCAGAGTACCAATCTGGCGCTCACCATCGAGCAATGTTTGTAAGCTCTTGCCGTTGGGCACGGTCGCCAGAGCGCCCAGCGGGAGTCGAACCCGCACTTCCGCCATGGCAAGGCAGCAGGCTGCCGCTACATCATGGGCGCTTGGCGCACCTTGGTAATCCTTGCCTTGAGCGTGGCGTGGATTTGTCGTTCAACCGTCCACGCCGCTCGTAAGCCGTTCTCAAGGGTGCTGAATAAGTAGACCGCCGCCTACGGAAAAGGTTCGCGGAGGAATCGTCGCTTGAAACGCAGCACACGACGAGCCGTTCGCGGAAGACGACCGCCATGATTACGCCTTCCAGATTTTCTCGCGGCCCTGGGTAACGTGGTGCGTGGCGTTGCGGGTATCGATCACGCGGCGGGCATGTTGGACGACGTAGTCCCAGTCGTACGCCGAATGATCCGTGCAAATCAGCACGCAGTCTTGCGCCGCGAGAAACTCGGGCGTGAGCGGCTGGCTTTCCAGCGGCGGCACGTCGAAGCTGCGCATCGGCGGGAGCCGCGGAATATGCGGGTCGTTGTACGAGACAACGGCGCCTTGCTCCATCAGCAGTTCGATGAGGCGGAAGGCCGGGCTTTCGCGCGGGTCGTCCACGTCTTTCTTATAGGCCACCCCGATCACGCACACCTTGCTTCCCGCGAGAGAGCGGCCGTCGTGCCGTAGCGCCGCGCTCACCTGGTCGATCACAAATTGCGGCATGTGGGCGTTGATCTCGCCCGCCAATTCGACGAACCGCGTCGTCAGGCCGTGCCGCCGCGCCACCCACGACAGGTAAAATGGGTCGATCGGAATACAGTGCCCGCCCAATCCTGGACCAGGGTAAAACGCCTGAAAGCCAAAGGGCTTGGTGCGGGCGGCTTCGATCACTTCCCACACGTCGATGTCCATGCGCGAGAGCAGCACCTTCAGCTCGTTGACCAGGGCGATGTTGACGGCCCGATAGGTGTTCTCCAGAATTTTGCACGCCTCGGCTACTTCGACGCTCGACACGGGCACGGTCTGCACCACCACCCGAGAATAAAACGCGTTGGCCAACTCCAAGCTCGCCTCATCAACCCCGCCGACCACCTTGGGAATGCTGCTGGCCGTGTGCTGCGGGTTGCCGGGGTCTTCGCGTTCGGGACTGTAGGCTAAGAAGAAGTCGCGCCCGGCTTCCAGCCCCGTGGCGGCCAGCAGGGGCAACACCACTTGCCGCGTCGTGCCTGGGTAGGTGGTGCTTTCCAACACCACCAGTTGCCCCGGCCGCAGCGTGGCGGCGATTTGCCGGGCCGTCGCTTCAACGAAGGACAAATCGGGGTCGCGGTTTTCGGTCAAGGGCGTGGGAACGCAAATCAAGACGATGTCGGCTTCGCCCAGGCGGCCCATATCGGCGGTGGGCTCGAACTTGCCTTCCTTGCGGCACGAGGCGATCCACTCCGACGGCACATGCTTGATGTAGCTTTCGCCTCGCGTTAGGCGCTCGACTTTTTGTGGGTCGGCGTCGAAGCCCAGTGTCCGGTAACCCGCCGCAATGATTGCTCGCACCAAGGGTAAACCGACGTAACCAAGCCCCACCACGCCCACGCGGGCAGTATGCTGCTCGATGGCCGCTGACAGCAAGCGATCTTTCATGGAACGTGGCCGGGCAAGAGTCTAGAACGGCGGCACAACCCCAGACGCTAGTATATCGGGTCGTGATATTTGCCGCGCCCTTGCCAATTCCGGCGCGTAGCGCCACGCTCAAGAACCCGTCAGAGATTGGGAATCTTTCCGTAGCGGCGGCGCGAGCGCCGCCGCTACGACGATTAAACAAAACATTCACAACCTCTCCCGCCTCGGTGAAAGTCGCTTTAGCTGTTCACCCGGGTGAAGCGCTCCATGCCGCTGTGGCTCAACCAGCGGTTGTTGTTGTAAAGGTTGAACGTGTCGATTCCGTAGCCGCCATGAACCACGCCGTGGGTTTTGACGGTGGTGTTGCGCACGCTGGCCCGGTCGTTCTCGCTTCCCATGTCGGCGTAGACCTGATCGACGATGGCCCGGTTCAGGTTGAAATTGTCGTTCCCGGCTCCGCCGTAGTAGCTCAGCTTCTTGCCCACCGTGATGTAGTTCAGATCCACGGTATCCCAGTTTTGGGCGGTGTTGATGTTCATGTAGTCGCGGCAGACCACCTTGTACATCTCGACCCGGTCATTGCCCCAACCGGTATTGATGTTGATGCGGTCGTTGTAATCGCGGTTGCTGAGCCACTGAACACGGACAAAATCGGCGCCGTTGCCGGTATCGACAAACAAGTCGTCCGGCAGGATGTCGCGGGTGGATTCCGAAGTACCGCCGATGACCACCCGGTCGTTACCATCCTTCGTGTTCACGCGAACGTCGTCGGTTACGCCGTAGAATCGCACTGGGGCGTAGGAGCCGTTGACCCGCGTGGCGGCGCCGCCAGTGTAGGAGCCGGCCACGTCGAACGTACCGGGGGCGACTTGGGTAATATTCAGACCGTTGCTGGCATTGTCGCCGTTGACGTAGAGCGTGCCGTACGAAACGTAGGCGCCGACGTTGCCGGCCATCATCTTGCGGTCCTCCAGGCTCTCCAAACGCAGGCCACGCCGGTTTTGACGCTTGCTGGGGGTCTTGGCAGCCATGACTTTTATTTCCTTGACAGGATGGTGACTAGTTCCGGTCACGGCCGAGTCAAGTGGACTTCGCGCCGCCGGCATCACTTCCATGACGGGCCGCCGCCCCGATGCGTCACAGCAAGGAAATAAATTTTTCGCTCATTCGCTAGATTCGAGCGCCCTTTGGAATGCGGCGATTCATCGCCGCTTTCGTCGTTCCTCTTTCGACTTTCGACTTTTGCCCCCCACCCAGGAAGCGAAGTCCGTTACTGGCGGGATTGGGCGGCAAGGGCGGGAATCAGGCGGTCGAACTGGACCTTCATCTGGGCCAGCAGATTCTCCAGATCGGTCCAGTCGGCTTCCCGCGCGGTCTTCTCCAGTTGATAACCGCTCTGGTACGCCCCCTGACGAGAGAAAGGACCGACGGCGCCCTTCAGTTTGTGCGCCGCCTGCCGGGTTGCGTTGCGATCCCGCTTGGCGACGGCTTGCTCGAGTTGGTCCCAAAGCTCGGGGTACTCTTGGAGAAACACGTCAACCACTTCGCGCAGCAACTGCCGATCCTGGCCAAAGTTTTCCAACAGCCGCGGCCAATCGAGCATGTCGGATGCGCTATCGGCGGTAGTTGTGGGCGCGGCCTGGGGCGCTATTTCGTCCTCGGCAGGCGTGGCGCGGGACTCGATGGTCTTGAATAGTTCGGCGGGGCGGAGGGGCTTCGAGACGTAATCGTCCATGCCGGCCGCCAGGCAGCGTTCGCGATCGCCCTTCATGGCGTGAGCAGTCATCGCCACAATCGGCGTGCGGCGGCCCAACTTGCGCTCCAGCGCCCGAATCTGCCGCGTTGCATCCAGGCCGTCTACCTCGGGCATCTCCACATCCATTAGCACCACGTCGTAAAGGCCGTTGCGGACCGCCTTGACTGCGTCGCCTCCGCAATCGACGGCCTCCACGCGGTGGCCGCGCTTCTCCAGCAACCGCCTGGCGAGTTTCTGATTGACCAGGTTGTCTTCGGCCAGCAGGATGTGCAGCGGATGCGGCGTCGCGCCAAAGCCGGACTCCGACGCGGGTTGGGGCGCCGGACCGCCCTGTTCCTCGATCGCATTGTGGGCGTGCAAGGCGTCGATGAGCGCGTGAAACAACTCCAATCGCCGGATGGGCTTGGTCATATAGGCGTCGATGCCCATGGCGCGGCATCGCGCGCCGTCGTCGCGGTAGCCCGACGAAGAGAGCATCATCAACACGCTGCCGGCCAGGTCGGGCCGATCCAAGACCGTTTGCGCCAGCGAGAAGCCGTCCATCCCCGGCATCCGGTTGTCCAGCAGCACGATGTCGAACGGCCGGCCATCGCGGCGGGCCTGTTGCATTTGCTCCAGGGCCGCCGGACCGTTGGCGGCCTCGGTCGGCTCCATTTCCCAACGGTGCAACATCTCGCGGAGGATGCGGCGGTTGGTGGCGTTATCGTCCACCACGAGCACCCGACGCCCGCGCAACTCCACCGCACCGGCCGGGGGCGGTTCCGGCGCGACCACGGCTGGCAGGCCAAAACGGGCGGTAAAGTGGAACATGCTGCCTCGGCCCTCGACGCTTTCGACCCCGATCCGGCCGCCCATCATCTGGACCAGTTGCGAGGTAATCGCCAGTCCCAGACCTGTGCCTCCAAAGCGGCGCGTGGTGGAGCTATCGACTTGCGAGAACGCTTGGAACAGCCGGTTGCGGCGATCCGGGGGAATGCCAATGCCGGTGTCGCGCACCGCGAAATGCAAGTCCACGTGTTCGGCCGACTGCGCCGCCTTGGTCACCCGCACCACCACCTCGCCGCGATCCGTGAATTTGATGGCGTTACCCACCAGGTTCACCATGATTTGCCGCAGGCGGCCGGGATCGCCAATAAGCGTGTCCGGCACATCGGCCAACACGTGGCACGCCAGCTCCAACCCCTTCTTGTGCGCCCGCAGAGCCAGGGTGGCCAGCGTCTCGTCCAGATTATCGCGGAGGTTGAACTCGACCTGCTCCAGGTCGAGCTTGCCCGCCTCGATCTTGGAAAAATCGAGAATGTCGTTAATGATCGCCAGCAGGTACTCGGCCGAGGTCTTGACCATGTCCAGGTAATCGCGCTGTTCGGCCGTCAGGTTGGTATCGAGGGCCAATTCGGCGGCGCCAATCACGCCGTTCATGGGGGTGCGAATCTCGTGGCTCATGTTGGCCAGGAAGTCGCTCTTGGCGCGGTTGGCCGATTCCGCCTGTCGAATTGCCTTCGCCAGTTCTTCGTTCGCCTTGCGCAGCTCCAGAGTGCGGCGGTTGACGAGTTTTTCGACGCGCGCCGTGCGGCCGACAATCACAAACAAAAGCGAAGCCGCCAGCGTCATCATGGCGGCCCCCGCCAGCAGGACCAGCCACGGCGTCCACGACCGCTCCCGAGCCAAATAGACCGGCGAGGCTTGACACAACAATTTCCAAGCGCGGTCGCCCAGGCGGACGTCGGGCGCCGACTCGGCGGCCTGAGCCAATTCTTCGGTGGGGAGCGAAACCGCCTGCGTCGTCGAGCGATAGAGCCATTCCGGCTCGCCGTCGCGCGACGGATCGAACATTGCAAACGTTAGCCCCTTTTGCTCCAAGCGGCCGAAGGCGACTTGCGCGACCTGGGGCGTATCGAACCGCGCGCCCACAAAGCCATACAGACGATTGCGGCGTTCCTCCACGGTCTCGACCGGAGAACCATTAAGGTAGACCGGCAAGAACATCAGACAACACTGAGCAGGAAAGGCTTCGGGCGTCTCGCCATGCCGGGTGACCAACACCACCTGGTTCCAGTCGCGGGCATTGCCCAGCAGCGGGCGATACAACTCGGACGCCGCCAGGTCTTCGCCCAGGCGCGACGACTCCCGATCGGGCGGCGCCACGTAATACAGGGGGAACATCTCCTCGTCCGGGGGCGCGTCGCTCTTCCATCCGCCGCGCCGGATCTGGAAGTCGGTCACGCCGTCGGCGCGGGCCGCCTGCTCGTATTGCTCGCGCTCGCCCGGCCCGACGCGCTGAATCCACAACAGCGACTGCAACTCGGGATGGCGTTTCAATGATTGTTGGGTGAAGCGGGCGAACTCGTGGCGTTCGACCCGACTGGAAGACCCGTAGAAAGCGCGGATCGACTCCAGCACTTCGACATAGCTTTCGAACTCGCGCTCGAAATCTTGCGCCCCCCGCTCAGCCGCGCCTTGAACCTCAATGGCGATCCGGCGTTCGTCCTGCCCGCGCACCAGCAGGAACAAGTAGAGGGTCAGCACGGCGCCCAGCAGAGCGGTAGCGGTCACCAACCAGCGCCGAAAACGTAGGGTGCGTGCGGAGTCGTCGTGCAGCAAGCAACGGGCGCACATGGTTCCTCCTCGCCCCGAGAAACTGGACGACCCGCTCTTGCGCGTCGCCCACGGCCCCGTTCCATAAGGGGAGTCCGGGAAAAGATCACGCCTCTACTGGAAGTGTAGAAACGCCAACGCCGCCGGACAAGGTTTTATCCGAGCCTAACGTGGTTACAGCCAATCGTGCGTTGCTTGGCGAGCGAGGGCATTGGCCGCATGACGCGCAGCGCCTCGGCGCCGCTTCCATCAGGGGGCTGACGCGCTCCGCTCGCCAAAGGTCCGTTGAAACAAGCAACGCCTGGAACCGGCGCTCGCTGGGGTTTTGAGGCCGTGAAATTCATCCCAGGCGCGACCGGCGTGGTCGCGCCTTGTTGGGCGCGTCGTTGCGTCCCGCGTTACCGGACTTCCACGTAACACCGGAGTGAGCGGTCCACCAGTGTCATGCGGCGGGAGCGAGAAGGGGAAGGCCCGTCGAGTTCCGGATAAATGTCCCGCGGCGGCGCTTCGGCGGTGTCGATGAACAACCGCCAGCGGGTGCCTTTGGCCACCGGCGGCAGGATGAACTGTCGCGGTTGCCAGGAGGCGTTCATCATCAAGAGCACGTCGCGGCCCTGGGCTTCGGGGTCGTGCTCCCGCGAGGGCGACGCGAGGTGGCAAATCAGCGTGTTATCGTCGCCGATCCAATCGACCGCCGCGCCCAAGGCGCTGTACCAACTTACATCCGGCACGCCGCGCTCGTTCGGCTCGCCGGTCAGGAAGTGCTGGCGGCGCACCGTGGGCTGGCTGCGGCGGAAGTGGATCAGGTCTTGGACAAACCGCACCAGATTGGCGTTCTTTTCGACCAACGACCAGTCAAACCACGAAATCTCGTTGTCCTGGCAATAGGCGTTGTTGTTGCCTCGTTGCGTGCGGCGGCACTCGTCGCCCGAGACCAGCATCGGCACGCCCTGGCTGAGCATGAGCGTGACCAGCATGTTCTTGATTTGCCGCACCCGATAACTTTCGACCACGGGGTCGTCGGTGGGGCCTTCAATTCCGTAATTGTCGCTGTAGTTGTTGTTTTCTCCGTCGGTGTTGCCCTCGCCGTTGGCTTCGTTGTGTTTGTGCTTGTAGCTGACGAGGTCGTTGAGGGTGAAGCCGTCGTGCGAGGTAATGAAGTTGATGCTGCTATAGGGATAGCGTCCGCCGCCTTCGTAAAGATCGCTGGAGCCAGAAAGGCGCGTGGCGAAGGCGCCGAGCATCCCCCGGTCGCCGCGCCACAGCTTGCGCGTATCGTCGCGATAGCGCCCGTTCCACTCGGCCCATCGCGTGCCGGTGCCGCCGAACGAGCCGACATGGTACGCTCCCGCCGCGTCCCAGGCTTCGGCAATAATCTTGGTGTCGGCCAAGAGCGGGTCTTCGGCAATCGACTCGACCACGGGCGGGTTGGCCAGCACGTTGCCGTTCTTGTCGCGCGTGAGGATCGAAGCCAGGTCGAAGCGGAACCCGTCGATGTGGTAGTTGTGGACCCAATGCCGCAGGCAATGGAAGATCATCTCGCGAACGATTGGGTGATTGCCATTCACCGTGTTGCCGCAACCCGAGTAATTTTTGTAGCTCGACCCGCCGTTTTCGAGCATGTAATAGACCTGGTTCTCCAACCCTTTGAAGCTGAGCACGGGGCCGCGCTCATTGCCCTCGCAGGTATGGTTGAACACGACGTCCAGAATGACCTCGATCCCCGCCTGGTGCAGGGCCTTGACCATGCGTTTGAACTCGACCACTTGCGCCCCCGGCTCGGGCGAGGCCGCATACCCCCGGTGCGGCGCAAAAAACGCCATCGGGTCATAACCCCAATAATTGGGACGCGCCAGCGGCCGGCCGTCAAAGCCGCGAATGGGAAACTCGTGGACCGGCATTAACTCGACCGCCGTCACCCCCAGGGACTTGAGGTAAGGAATCTTGTCGATCACGCCCAAATACGTGCCGGGAGCGTCCACGCCGCTGGTGGGGCTCTGTGTAAAGCCCCGCACGTGCATCTCGTAAATGACCGTTTCCGAAAGATCGCGATTGAGGTGCCGGTCGCCCCCCCAATTAAAGCGGTCATCCACCACCACGCATTTGGGCGGTCGAATGATTCCATCGGAAGAAGGCTGAAAACATCCGGCTAGCGCCTTGGCGTACGGGTCAATCAGACGCGCCTTGGGATTAAACCACTGCCCCCGTTTGGGGTCCCAGGGGCCATCGGCCTGAAGATGGTAAAGTTGCCCGGCCGATAATCCGGGGACGAACACGCTCCACACGTCGCCCCAGCGGTCGGTGTCGGCGTCGAAGCGGAGGATCTCCGAAGGTTCGGTGTCGTTCACGCGGTGATAGAGCAACAGCCGCATCGCGGTCGCCGAGCGGCTGAACACGATAAACTGCACCCCATCCTCATGGAGCACCGCTCCATACGGCAAGAGGTGCGTAAAATCCAGCTCGGGATGAGTATGACGCATGAGCATACGCGGTTCCGTTCCTCCACCTGATGACAAGGGGCTATGACGCGCCAAACATATCACCCGGAGAGCCGTGGAGCCGGTTATTGACCCTGGAAATCGCCGAAAAACATCCCTCCCGTCGCGGCCCGCGCCGCTTGGCGAAGCGGTGGCGCGCACGGGGAATTTGCCCTTCGTGGCGAAGCGCGCGAACGCGCTGCCCGTGGGGTTATCGGCGTTCACGTCGCGGGCAATCCACCTGTCGGACTTTGGCCCGCGTTGCTTGACGACGGCCGCACGGCAAACTCCGCCCACCTGCCCTAAACGCGCGAACCGGCGAAATCGGGCTCTCGTTACGTCCAGCGCAGCCGCCCGAGTTTTGCTACATCGTCAAGTCAAAAGACGCCGGCAACCCTCGCGATAATTATACCGGGCTGGTACATTAAAACCTCCGCTGACGAAACTTGTTTTCCAACAATAAACGGGTCACGGATCAAACACGGAAGGAACACGGATCAGGAAAAGCGGGCGTGGGGTAATGGGTTGATCTGGCGATGGGCTGTCGCTGAATTCGCCAGAATTCAGTCTTTGTTGCCGAATCCTGAATTCTTGTGACTTCAGCTACAATCAAGTTAACGCCCTCCGCGGTTGTGGATGTTTTGCCAAATCGTCGTAGCGGCGGCGTCTCGCCGCTGCTACGGAAACAGTCACAACCTCTCCGGACTTTGATCCGTGTTCAATCCGTGTTTCGTCCGTGGCTAAAATGTAGAAGCTAGTTGCGGCGTCACGAGAACCACGAACGTATGGCCACCACCTATAAAGACGCGGGCGTCGATTTGGATGTGTACCGCGAGTCGATGTCCCGCTTGCCGCGGCTGATGCGGCGGACGTTCTCGCCGCGCGTGCTGGAGTTGGAAGGCGGGTTCGCGGGCCTGTTCCAACTCGATTTCAACAGCCGCCTGTTCCGCCGCGGGTACGACGACCCGGTGCTGGTGGCCTGCACCGACGGGGTGGGAACCAAGCTCAAGGTGGCCCAAAAGTTGGGGGTGCATCACACCATCGGCATCGATCTGGTGGCCATGTGCGCCAATGACGCCTTGTGCTGCGGCGCCGAGCCGTTGTTCTTCCTCGATTACGTGGCGATGGCCAAGGATGATCCGGCCGTGCTGGAGCAAATTGTGGCCGGCGTTAGCGAAGGCTGTTTGCAAGCCGACTGCGCTTTGTTGGGCGGCGAGACGGCGATCATGCCCGACGTGTATCGCCCCGACGAATACGACCTGGCCGGGTTCTGCGTGGGCGTGGCCGAGCGCCGCCAAGTGATCGACGGCAAGGCCATCGCCCCGGGCGACGTGGTGCTCGGCGTGGCGGCGAGCGGGCTTCACTCCAATGGCTACAGCCTGGTGCGGAAAGTGGTCTTCGAGAAAGCGGGCCTCGCCATCGATCAACACGTTGACGAGCTTGCCCAGACCGTGGGCGAGGCGCTGCTCACCCCCACTCGCATCTACGCGCGGCCCGTGCGGCAAATCCTGAATGCCTATAACGGGCGGCGGGTGGTGCATGGAATCGCCCACATCACCGGCGGCGGCTTGCGCGAGAACCTGGCCCGCATCTTACCGTCCACGGTGCGCGTCCAGCTCAAGCCGCAAAGTTGGTCCGCCCCGCCCGTGTTTGCATGGCTGCAAAAGCTGGGCGGCATTGCCGACGCGGAAATGGAGCAGGTCTTCAACTGCGGCGTGGGGCTAGCGCTGGTGTTCAACCCCCACTTCCAACGCACCATCCAAGAAATCCTCGCCGCTGCGGGAATGGAAAGCTGGATCATCGGCGAAGTGGTCGAAGGCCCCGGCGACGTCGTGTGGGCGTAATGCAAAACCGACACATTGTGTCGTAGCTAAATTCGCGAGAATTCAGTCTGTTAGCTACACCGAGGCAAGCGTCACGCGCAGCGGCGGTTCATCCAGCGATGAGAATTGGGCGTCCTGGGCTTGGGCGGCCGTAGGGTCAAGTGCGTACAGGCGCTCCCACTGCTCGGCGCGTCGCTGGCGATCGGCGGCGCGGTGCGTGCCTTGCCAGGCCTCGAACGTTTTCACAAGCTGCGGGTCTTCCGAGAGAATTCGCTCAATCGCCCCCGCTTGCGGGTGGCCGCCCGCCACGCGCACGCCCCCCAGTCGATCCGCTTCCAGCACCAAGGGCGCATCGAGAGTAATCCCCGCCGCCGCTAGACGCGCCATCGCTTGCTCACGAAAATCCTCCAGCAGCGCGTCGGCTTGTTTCTGTAACTCGACCGCAGAATTCGTTTCAGGGACGCCCCCCTTTTCGCCCTCGGCGACTGCCTCCGGCTCGGGGTCGTCGCGCAGCAACAAGTCAAATGCTCCCTGCACCCCACGCAGCGCGGCCTGGGACGCTGTCGTCGCCGCCTGTGCCACGGGAGCCGCCAAGGTTGCCAACGCGGGAGAAATCATCGAAAGTTATAAGCGAAGTTCGCGGAAAAGGATGTCGCCACTTCCGCCTATCGGCCGCGCTGGCCCGCCGGCTGTAACGATTCTCCCGAATTTAACGCCTGCCGGCGTTCCCGTTGGAAAAAGTCCTTTTTCATGAAGAGGCGCTGTTCACTCCCGCGCCGCGGCGTCATCGTCCGGCGTTTCCCAGGAGTGGCTTGCGCCGGAGTCATGCGTTTCGAAACGCGGCGGCCACGGCGTTGGACAAATGGACCAAGCGCCAGGGGGCCTTGTCGCGAGGGGCGGTCGTGAGCAAGAGGCAAAACCCGTCCCGGTCGGGGTCGATCCAGCACATCGTGCCCGTGGCGCCCAGGTGGCCGTAAGCGCGCGGCCCGAGCAAGTCGCCAAAGGTGTCGTCGCTCGCGCGATGGTTCAACCGCCATCCGAGTCCCCAGGGCCGGGTGCGGCGGATCGGCTCGGGCAACTCAGGTAGATCATCCAGGCGGTTGCCGGTCATGGCCTGTACGGTGGCGGGCGAAAGCAATCGCACGCCGCCGAGTTCACCCCCGTTCAAGAGCATTTGAAACAAGAGGGCCATGTCGTCGGGTGTGCTGAACATGCCGCCCCACGGCGCACCCAGTTCCCGCCAATAGCGGCTATTCCAGTTGAAGTCGGCGTCACGGAACGCCTCGTCCACTTCCAGTCGCACCAGGCGCTCGCGGTCGAAACCAAGCGACCCCAGGCCGGAAGATTTCATCCCCAGCGGCTCGAAGATCTCGCGCCGCAGGAAGTCGTGAATGGTCAGGCCCGAAAGCCTTTGCACCAGCTCGGCCGTCACCAGCGTTCCCATGCTTTGGTACTGGTAATTGGTTCCAGGACGGAACGAGGGAACAGCGTGAATGGCGCCTTGGATAAAGTCCTCCAGCGGGGCGTGACGGCGCCGCAAGTCGAGATTGTTGGGAAGCATGTCGGGCAGACCCGACGTATGGGTAAAGAGATGCAGGACGAGCGTCTCTTCCTTGTGATGGGCGGCGAACTCGGGAATGTACCGCATCACCGGGTCCGAGAGGTTCAACAGCCCGCGCTCCACGAGCATCAACCCGGCCATGTAAACCACCGGCTTCGTGATCGATGCCAAAAGGAACATGCCGTCGCGGCGGATCGGTCCCGCTTCCGGCTCGGGGCCTTGCCGGCCGAAGAACCGCGGCCCCACGATTTTTCCCTGGCGGCCAACCAGAATCGCCCCGCCGGGAAGAGGCGGCTCCTGGCCCCGCGTCCAACTTTCGAGCAAGTCGTATGCGACCTGAAGTTGCGCGGAGTCCAATCCAATCACTTCCGGCCGAGCATGTTCAAGCGTGGGCATGACGAGAGTTCCTCAAGGGGCGCCGCGGAATCACGCCCTAACGTACCCGCGCCGGCTTGCTCACGACAAGCGACCCAGTTCGGAACGCCGTTTATGCGCCCTGAATAGGGGGTGCACTCCGGCGCCGTAGCGTCGCGGCGCGGAGTTTGCACCCATTGCCCTGCAGCGCGGGAAAGCGGGGATGGGGCGAGTCGCAAGCGTGTCGTATTCGGACAGCGACGCCCCAAAGTCTTCCCGCGGCTGTGGGAATTGATTTCTCGATGTTTCTTGCGTGTACGGATCAAGGAGATGAGCTTGTCGCTTTGTCGGAGCTTTCCCTTGGGCGCCGAGTTGGCTCCCGAGGGCGGCGTTCACTTCCGCGTTTGGGCGCCGCGCCGCGAAAGCGTGCGCGTGGTCCTGGCCGAGAACGAAGACTTTACCGAGTCGTGCCGCGAGTTGGACCTGAGGAGAGAAGAGGACGGCTACTTTTCGGGATATGCCGCCGAAGTCGCCGCGGGCACGTTCTATCGCTTGTTGTTGGACGACGGAGCGTTTCCGTATCCCGATCCGGCCTCGCGGTTTCAGCCGCATGGACCACACGGACCGTCGCAGGTGATCGATCCGACGCGGTTCGCGTGGACGGATCGAGCCTGGGCAGGCGTCGCCTCCCAAGGACAGGTGGTGTACGAACTGCACGTCGGCACGTTCACCGAGGGAGGCACGTGGGACTCGGCCACCGAGCACTTGGCGGACCTGGCGGATCTGGGAATTACGGTCATCGAAATCATGCCGGTGGCGGATTTCCCAGGGCGGTTCGGCTGGGGTTACGACGGCGTCAACCTGTTTGCGCCCACGCGGCTCTATGGAAAGCCCGATGATTTCCGCCGCTTTGTGGATCGCGCGCATGCGGTCGGGCTGGGGGTGATCTTGGACGTGGTCTACAACCACCTGGGGCCTGATGGAAACTATCTTCGACAATTTTCCGATGATTATTTTTCCGATCGGTACGAATGCGATTGGGGAGCGGCCATGAACTTTGACGGCCCCCATTGCGGGCCAGTGCGCGAGTTTATCCTGGCGAATGCCGCCTACTGGATCCGCGAGTTTCACTTGGACGGGTTGCGCATCGACGCGACGCAACAAATTTTCGACTCCTCCCCCGAGCACATTGTGGCCGCGGTCGCCCGGACCGCGCGCGAGGCGGCGGCGCCGCGCTCCGTTTACGTGATCGGAGAGAACGAACCGCAGCAAGTGCGCTTTGTCTTGCCGCCGGAGCGCGACGGGCATGGTCTTGACGCCCTGTGGAACGACGACTTCCACCACAGCGCCCTGGTAGCGCTCACGGGCCGGGCCGACGCCTACTACAGCGACTACCGCGGTGCGCCGCAGGAATTCATCGCCGCAGCCAAGTGGGGGTTTTTATACCAGGGCCAGTTCTACTCCTGGCAAAAGAAGCGGCGCGGCACGCCCTCGTTCCGTGCGTCGCCGTCCCAATTTGTGAACTACATCCAAAACCATGACCAGGTGGCCAATTCCGGAAGCGGCGGGCGCTGTCATACGTTGACCAGCCCTAGCCGCTACCGCGCCCTGACGGCCCTGTTCCTGCTCTTGCCGCAAACGCCGATGCTGTTCCAAGGCCAGGAGTTCGCCGCTTCAGCCCCCTTCTTCTACTTCGCCGATCAGAAGGAAGAAATCGCGCGGATGATCTCCAAGGGGCGGGCGCAGTTCCTCTCGCAATTCCGCTTGCTGGCCACTCCCGAGATGCAGGCTCGGTTGCCCGATCCAAGCGACCCCATGACGTTCGTCCGGTGCAAACTTGACCAGCGCGAGCGCCGCACGCACTCGCAGGAGTATGACCTACACCGCGACTTGCTGCGTTTTCGGCGCGACGAGGCGGCCTTTGCCCGGCAGGAACGCGGGGCTGTGGACGGCGAGGTGCTGGGGGCCGAGGCCTTCGTGCTGCGCTTCTTTGGGGAACGCGACGACGACGACCGATTACTGATTGTCAATCTAGGCCGCGACGTCCATGTGCATCCGACGCCGCAGCCCTTACTGGCCCCTCCCGAGAACACGCTTTGGGCGTTGTTCTGGACCAGCGAAGACCCGCGCTACGGCGGATGGGGCACGCCGCCGCCCGAAACCGAACACAACTGGCGCATCCAAGGCGAAGCGGCCGTGATCCTCAAGCCCCAACCCGTCCTCCCAGCCGAAGCTTAATGCGCGGCGCTGGCAAGGCGCGCCACGCGGTCCTAGAATGCGCGGTGTCGCTGGGCATGCCCGTGACCATCGTCTTAATGCCCAAGGAAGCCGAATCGCCGTAGGCGTTAAAGGTTTGGTTTGCCGAACGGGACCTTCGGCTTGCGCTAGCGGCGTGGCGCTGGAAGCAGAGTAGAAAGGAAGGTCCCGTCCAGCAGACGGGACCTGCTTGCGATACATCCAAAGCCGGTTTTCGACTTCATGCCCACCTTTCGCTTTCGCCTGGTTCACGTCTTTTACGCGATGGCGATTATCGGGGCATCGCTGGCGACGTGCGGCGTGGGCGGGTTGTTCGTGGCAGCGTGGATCTTGGCCGTGTGGTTCTCCACGTTTTGGGGCGGCCGACCCGCGCCCGCGGCCAGCGAGGGCGACCAGCCCGCGGCGCGGCCGTTTACGCTCATGGAACTGCTGGTGGTGATCGCGATCATCGCACTTCTGGTAGCGCTACTGCTGCCCGCGGTTTCCACCGCTCGGCATGCGGCGCGAAGGGTGCAATGCACGAGCAACCTCAAGCAAATCGCGATTGGGTTGTACAATTATCGCGAGGTGTATGGATCATTCCCGCCCGCGTATGTGGCCGACGCCAACGGCAAGCCGCTCTACAGTTGGCGGGTGTTGCTCCTGCCGTTCCTCGAACAGCAATCACTGTATGATCGCTATCGCTTGGACGAGCCGTGGGACGGGCCAAACAATCGCAAGCTGCTGGCGCATACGCCGCGGGTGTTTCAATGCGCCGATCACCAGCGCCGTCTTGCCGATGCGACAACGTCGTACTTTGCGGTGGTCGGCCCCAATGCCGCCTGGTCCGGCGCCAAACCTCGCCCCTTGGGTGAGCTATCGCGAGACGCCAGCGACCTGATCCTGGTGCTGGAAGGTCCGCCGCACACGGTCGCCTGGAGCGAGCCGCGCGACTTGTCGCTGGAAGAGGCCCAGCGGCTGCTGACCGATCCGCCCGGCGACCGCGACGGCCAGCACGTGAACGACGGCGGGTTCTTGTATGCGACCTATATGGGCCGCAACGCTGCCCTGGCGGATGGCGCCACATGGCACTTGCCGCCGCAACTCTCCCCGGAGCTTGCCTTGCGCCTGCTGCAAGTTGACGACGGCCCCGGTGCTCTCCACTTCGCCACTGACGGTGTTCGTTCCTACCCGCAACGTCTCCAGTGGGCTAACCTGTTCCGCCTGGCGGTGCTGACCCTGCTGGCGATTCTTCCGCTTCCGTGGGCGTTCCTCTCGCGCCGCGAACAAACATAACCGCCCAAGCGAGTCCAACCCGCGTTACGCTTCGGGCGGCGGGGTGTCGTCCGCGGCGGGAATCTCTTCCGGCGCCGTGACGTAGCCGCGGTTGAGGCAGTCGATCAACTCCCGCAGTCGGCCAAGATTGCGGCGGTTGAAGTGAAACACCAGCCGCGGCAGGTCGGCCAATTCCGGCTCATCCTCTTCGGGCAGCGCGTCGCGCAGCACGAATTCGCCGTCCACCAGGATGTCGGTAAAGGCGTGGTTTACCTCGGCCAGCAACTTGTCGCTCAGGCTCCGGTTGAGGCGGAACACCAGCGTGTCGCGCACGTAGCGCATGCTGTGGTAGACCGTGTAAAAGTTGAGCACCTCGTACACCGCTTCGTCCACGCGGTCGGTCACCTTGTACAGCCGCAGGTCCTCGGGCGAGATCATGTGACGGCTAAGAAGGTTGTTCACAATGAACTCATGGAAGCGCCGCCAGTAGTCGCCGCCTAGGTCGTCCAGCAGCACCACCGGGGCCGGGTTGCGTTTGCCCGTTTGCAAGAGCGTGAGGACCTCCATCGCCTCGTCCAGCGTGCCCATGCCGCCGGGCAGGCAAACCAAGGCGTCGCACTCTTTCACGAACATCAGTTTGCGCGTGAAAAAGTATTTCAAGTGGACCAGCTTCCGATCGCCGGCAATGACCGAGTTGGCCGCCTGCTCGAAGGGAAGCATGATGTTCAACCCCATCGAGCTCTCGCGGCCCGCGCCCAGGTGCCCGGCTTCCATGATGCCCCCGCCGGCGCCCGTCACCACCATCCACCCCGCTTCGGCAATGGCCCGGCTGAACTCGACTGCTTGCTGGTACGCTGGATGATCGGACGGGGTGCGGGCCGAGCCAAACACCGTCACCTTGCGCCGGTCGCGGTAGTCGGCGAAGACCTTAAAGGCGTACCGCAGTTCCCGCAGCGTGCGGCTAAGGATTTTGGCGTCGCCGCGCGAGGCGCCGTCCCGCACCAGCTTGTCGGCCGTGGCGTGAATCTGCTCTACCAGGTCGTCAATCGGCTCCTGGTCCGCGCGATGTTCGAACTCCTCGCTGGCTTCGGCGGGTTGATTCTCGGGGGAGGAAGATTGAAGATCGGTCATAGGTTGCTGCCTCCGGTGGTCTGACCCGCGGGCCTCGTTCGTCCAACGCGCCCCGGTGGTATTGTACCAAGTCCCCATGGCGCGCGTGGGACCGGATGGGCGCCAAGGCGACGGCGACGGAAAATCCCGTTGCCCATGACCCCCTGGGACTGGCATGGGCGCCGGTTTCAGGCGATAAAAGGGGAGTTCCATCTTGCGTCCGCTGAAGGGATTTCCGCCATGACTGTGCCTTTGCCATCGCGCGCGTCGCGCCGCACTTTCCTGACCGATGTGGGTTTGGGCTTCACTGGCTTGGCGCTCTCGGCCCTGTTGCAGCAGGACGGCTACGGCGCCGAAAACGCCGCTTGGCGGGCGCCCGATGGTCGGCCGCACTTCCCGCCGCGGGCCAAAAGCGTCATCTGGCTGTTCATGCGCGGCGGCGTGAGCCATATGGAAAGCTTTGACCCCAAGCCGGCCCTGAACCAATACGCGGGCAAGAGCATCAACGAAACGCCCTTCCAGGACGTACAAGACCCTGAAAAGCTTAAGCGGGTCCGGGTCGTGGTGGTCAACGACGCCAACGGCCAGCAGCGGAACAAGCTTTACCCGCTGCAAACCGGCTTCAAGAAATACGGCCAGAGCGGCATCGAGGTGAGCGACTGGTTCCCGCACGTCGGCTCGTGCGTGGACGACATCGCGGTGATTCGCTCGATGTGGACTACCGATGACAACCACGGCGCCCAGGTGCAGTTCCACTCGGGCCGGCACATGCTCGACGGGCGGTTTCCGACCATTGGCGCCTGGGTCAACTACGGGCTGGGCACGCTTAACGACAACCTGCCGCAGTTTATCAACATGGGGCCGCGGTTCTTCGACCCGCGCGACGGCCACTACCTTGGCCCCGCCTACGACGCCGTGCCGCTCAAGGTCGATCCGGCCAACCCGCTTCCCTTTGCCCGGCCCGAGTTGGACCTCTCGAACGAGGAGCAGCAAATCGAGTTCAGCCTGGTAAACCGCCTGAACCGGCTGACCGAAGCCCAGTACCCCGACGACGAGAACCTCAAGGCCCGCATCAAGGCTTATGAACTGGCCTTCCGCATGCAAACCGCCGTGCCCGACGTGATTCGCTTCAGCGACGAGACGCAGGCCACGCAAAACCTGTACGGGCTGAATAACCCCACCACGCGTCCCTTCGGGATGCAGTTGCTGGCGGCCCGGCGCTTTGTAGAGCGCGGCGTGCGGTTCATCCAGATCATGCACGGCGATGGCGCGGCCGGCGCGTGGGACGCGCATAGCGGCCTGAAGAAGAATCACGCTGGCTTATCCGCCCAGGTGGACCTGCCCATTGCCGGCCTCTTGCGCGATTTGAAGCACCGCGGACTGTTGAACGAGACGATCGTGGTGTTCGCCACCGAATTTGGCCGCACGCCCGGCTCGCAGGGGAGCGACGGCCGCGACCACCATCCTTACGGCTTTTCGGTGTGGATGGCGGGCGGCGGAGTGCGGGGCGGCGTTACACACGGCGCAACGGACGAAATCGGCTTCCACGCCACCGAGCATCCCCACTACGTGACCGACGTACACGCCACGCTGCTGCACCTTTTGGGCCTGGATCCCCGCCGACTGGAAGTTCCCGGCCACAAGCGCCTGGAGATCGACTACGGCCAGCCGATCCGCGAGATTTTGGCGTAGTTTTCCTCGCTCCCACGCTCCACGCATGCGCGAGAGCCATTGGTAGGTCCCGCTTGCCGAGCGGGACTTTCTTCCCGCCGAACCGCCACAACGCGGCATTGGCGGAAGGTCCCGTCCGGCAGACGGGACCTACATTCCTCGTCCCCGCGCTGCGTCGTCTGGGCATGGTTGTTCTTGCTGGCGAAAGCTCCAACCGTGGAATACACTGCGAAGCAGGAGAATCATGGCTCGGCCTCCGGAACTTGCACGCAGTAGAAAGGGTTCGATGATTCGGCAATGGCGATATTCCGTAGCGGCGGCGGCGTGGTTGGCGGTGGTGGGCCTGGCGATGGCGGAGGACGAGTTTGCTCCGCGGCAGGGCGAATTGCCCGTGGCGCCGCCGGAAGGGGCGATCGTGCTATTCGATGGCAAGGAAGCCAATCGGTTCTTGAGCATGGCGGGCGGGAAGAGCGACTGGCCGATTGAAGATGGGACGCTGGCTTCCACTCGCGGAAGTGAGCGGGCGAATCACGTGGTTTCCGAGGTGCATTTTCGGGACGCCGACCTACACGTGGAATTCCTGCTGCCCGAGAAGGGGAGCGGCAACAGCGGAATCTACATTCACGGCAACTACGAGATGCAAATCTTCAACTCGTTCGGCAAGCAGGAGCTGGACCAGGGCGACATGGGCGCCCTCTACGGCTTCGCCAAGCCGCTGGTGAACGCCAGCCGCCCGCCGGGCGAATGGCAGGTGTACGACATTCGCTACCGCGCGCCGCGCCGCGACCCGCAAGGCCAGATCGTCGAAGAAGGCTCGATCACCGCCTGGCTCAACGGCCAGAAGGTGCAAGAGAACACCCGCTTCGGCGAGCCGCGCTCTAGCTATCACCCGTACCGCTACGGGACCACGCCCTACCTGCAAGCAATCTGGGAGCAGCAAAAGAAGACCGGCGTTGGCCCCGTGTTCCTACAAGACCACGACAACCCGGTGCGTTTCCGCAACGTCTGGATCAAACCCCTGGACGACCGCTCGCAGGTCTATGAACCGGCGCCGTAACGTCCTGGAAGCCTGACGCGTCAGCGAGGACGCGGCACGCAAAAATTCCACGCTTCCGCGTCGGGCTACGATGCGGAACGTACGTTAGAAGCTGACTCCTCCACGGGGCTGACGCTCCCCGCTCGCCAAAGATTTGTTTGTACAATCAAGGAAAGAAGTTCGAGGCGCGGCGCCTTTTCAGTTCAAGGAGGAAGCCATGCAACGCTTGGTCTTTCTGATTCCGCTCTTCGTGGCGGGCTGTAGCAATCCACCGTCTTCGTTGGCTCCCCTGGGGGTGGATTCGGCGGCGGTGGAAGATGACCGCCTGGTGGGTGATTGGCGACTGACATCCGCCCGGCCAAAACGCGAGGGCAAGCGTCTCCTTTCGTTTGGCTCGCTCGACAACGTGTTCGTGACGGTCGCCAGCCGCGCCCCGTCGCGATACGCTATCTCGATCCGGCATAAGGATCGAGCAATTCCCTTCGCCGGTACGTTGTGCTCGATCAACGACGAACTGTTCTTGGACTTGCAGCGACCGCCGCTGGAGGACGCCAGCCTCGCGGGCACAACACTTCGCCCGCACTTTCTGGTGAAGTGCGTCTTTACCGACGAGGGCGTTCGTCTTACCGGTTGCGACGGCGCTCGCTTTCAGGCCAAGCTCCAGGAACTGGGCCTGCCGTTTGTGGAGGTCGATGCGCAAGTCGTTTTCACCGGCGATTCGACGCAACTACGAGAGCTGGTGCGGGAGCATTCCGCGACCTTGTTCCCGGTGGGGGCGGGCGACGTGATCTTGCGGCGGCCGACGGCCAAAGACGCGGATAAGCAAGCAGCGCCGGGGAGCGAGCAAGCACCGCCCTCCGAATCGTAAGCCTTCTGAACGCCACGAAGAACGGAGACGCACGATGAAAAATCTTCTTCGGCCCACGCTGCTGGGCCTTCTCGCTTTGGGCAGTCTCTTGACGGCCGTGTACGCGGCCGCGCCGGGCAAGCCAGAGAAAACCGCGGCGCTAGGCAATTCCTACTATGTTTACACCAAGGCCCTGCGCGTCGAGGACTCCGGCGTGGCCGCTATTCCCGCGCGCTTCCGGTGGAGTGTTGAGACGAGTTCGGCAGGATTCGACGCCCAAGGGAACCGCCTTCCCGATTCGCGGGTAATGTTGCGTTTGTACGACCCGGATCACAACTTCTCGGCGCTCACCGCGCAGATGGACCTGGCCACGGCGGCCCGGCTCCACCACGAACTAGGAGAAGTCCTCGTCCAGAAACTTCAGAACCCGGATTATCAAAAACAAGTGCAGTTGTACGCTCCTAAACACATCCCGACCAAGCGGATTATCGGCGTTGATCCCCAGGGCGTAGCCATTGTAGAAGATGCGCCCCGGCCCGCTCCGACCGATCCACCCGTAAAACAAGAGCGTACTCCGGAAATATCGCCATGACGGGTCTTTACGCCACCTTGGTTATGGCCTCGGTTGTCTTCATGGCCATTTCCTGGCTCTAGTGCGTTGGCAAGGCTAAGAATTGAGGCGCCACACTAAGCCTCTCACACCTGCCCGAAATGCGCTTTAGGCGCCGTGGCTCTTGCGACAGGGCATGGGAACGCTCCAGCGCACCGCCCAACCCAAAATGAGCGCCGCCGCCCCTCACGGCGCCGAAGCGCCCCGCTCGCCGTTGAGTTAGCAATCGCTGGAAACGGCGCGAGCGTCCGGTTCTCTCCGGGGCGGTGAATCTTTGGCGCTTCCCGTTTGCCAAGTGGGACATTCTTTCCACCGAACCGCCGCCGCGCGGCGTTAGCGAATGGCCCCGTCCCGCAGATGGGACTTACTTGGCGAAACATGCAAAATCTCTCCCCAAGTGCGCCCTACTTGGGTGCTAGCAGCACGCTGGCAACCAGAGCGCGGGGGGCCGTGTGACCAGACGTGTCCGATTGTGACCAGACGTGTCAAAACGCAGCGAGAAATTTCTTCTAAAGCCTTTGTGGAAATGACCTTACGTGTCACATCCGGGGCGAATGATAGAAGTGTGGTAAGTGTCATTCGTCTTTAGCCAAGGAGACCCACGATGGCTAAGTTTTATGTCGAATCGGGCAACCTGCGTGTGATCGTCGATGGTTTGGCTCCGGTTCCCGCCGCCGCGCGGGCTATCGGTCAGGCTGTGACCAATCACGTCGAGTTGGCCCAGATGGTGACGGTGAGCGAGCGCGGGTTCGTCAGCGAGCGCGAAGGCGGCTGGCTGTTCGATACCGACCTGATGCTCGAAACCGGCACGCTTTTGAGCCTGGTTGCCGAGCACGAGATGAACTAACCCCGACAGGCAGGTTTTCAACCTGCCTTTTTTCATGGAGGCCCCATGCGAAGAAAGGATGCCAGTCGCTCGCGCCGCGCAGCCCCAACCGAAGTCGGCGTTCCACCCACCGCCACACCCTTGGACGAGGGGCAGGTGTTGGTGGTTGCGCAGCGCGTGGGCAATCTCTCTACTTTCCCTTCCCGTTTTGGCGGGCCTAGTGCGGTTACAAGCGCCCGGTTGGGCAATGCGCGTTCCGGCGAGCGACCGGCGTAAGCCGGCCGATGGCGCACAAGTCCAGCGCCAATTTCATCAAAGGCCCTACGCCCCTGCTCTTCATAAAACCAACCATCGGTCGAATCTGCGTTAACGCAAAGGACGAAGCCCAAGTTCCAACCGGCGGCGATTCACTAACTCCATTGCTCGGAACTCGTGCTTGAGAAACCGCCCCAGTTGCGACGAGGTGCAGTTCAGCCGGGCGGCCGCCTGGGGGACATCCATATCAACAGATTGCAACACGTCCAAGACTTCGGCCAGCAAAGCGGGAAAATCGTCATGGGTGGGGCTGACTTCGATGCGTCCTCCCCGCAGTCGCGACCGCCAGAGTTCGCTGGGCGCGTCGGCCGGTTCGCGTCGTACCGTCAGCGCCAAATTCACGCGGAGGCGAAAGACGGCCTCCTGGCGGTTTTGCTCCTGGCTGCGCCGTTCCGACCCTTCTCCGCGCACCCCAGTGGGGACGTGGGTGATCACTACGGCCGTTTCCACCTTGTTGCGATGTTGGCCCCCTGGCCCGCTCCGCCGCGTGCGTTGCACGTGGCACTCGGCCAAAAGGCGGGCTTCGTCATAGGCGGCCGGATGCAAAGCGGGGGTACTGTTCATGATTACCCCACGAAACACACCTCAAGAAAAAAAGCCGGAGGCTAACAGCCTCCGGCTATGGGCGTTGGTCGCCTGCCTGTTTTACTTGGCGCCGACTAGTTCGGCCTTGCGCTCGGCGACGATGTCTTCCTGGATGTGGGCCGGTACGCGACGGTAGCCGGCGACTTCCATGCTGAACGTGCCTTGGCCTTGGGTCATGCTCCGCAGGTCGGTGGCGTAGCCGAAGGTCTCGGCCAGCGGCACTTCGGCTTGGATCAGCGTGGCGCCGTCGTCCCGCATGTCGGTGGCCAGGATCATGCCGCGGCGAGAGTTCACGTCGCCCACCACCGCGCCTTGGAACTGGCTGGGACATTCGATCTCGACCTTCATCACCGGCTCCAAGAGGATCGGCTTGGTCTTGGGGAACGTCTCGCGGAAGCAGCCTTCGGCGCAAATGGTGAAAGCCATGTCGGAGCTGTCCACCTCGTGGTACGAGCCATCGGTCAGATGGGCACGAATGCCCACCACGGGGTAGCCCGCCACGGGGCCTTTACCCAGCACGTTGCGGAAACCCTTCTCGACCGACGGGATGTACTGCTTGGGCACGCGGCCGCCGACCACCGAGTCCTCGAAGACGAAGAGTTCTTCGGTTCCCTCGGGGACCGGTCCCAACGAGCCGACGATGTGCGCGAACTGCCCCGAACCGCCGCTTTGCTTCTTGTGGCGGTAGTCAAACGTGGCTTCCTTGGTCGGCGCCTCGCGGTAGCTGACCTTGGGGGCGCCGACTTCAATGTCCACGCCATACTCGCGACGGATGCGCTCGGCGTAAATATCCAAGTGCAACTCGCCCATGCCGGCCATGATGACTTCGTTGGTTTCCTCGTCGGTGAAGACCTTGAAAGTCGGGTCTTCCTTGCGGAACCGCTGGAGTGCCTTGGTCATCTTGTCCGAGTCGGCGCGGCGAGTGGGGTTTACCGCCACCTTGATCACCGGATCGGGCACGTACAGGCTTTCCAGCGTGCAGGTTTGCGGGGCGGTGGCGTAGGTGTCGCCCGTGGCGGCGTCGATGCCCATGATGGCCACGATGTCGCCCGCGCTCGCCTCGTTAATCTCCTCGCGCTTGTCGGAGTGCATGCGCACGATGCGGCTGAACCGCTCTTTGCGGCCGGTTCGCTGGTTGAAGTACGTTTCGCCCTTGACCGCCTTACCCTGGTAAATGCGGGTGAAGGTCAATTGGCCGAACGGATCGTCCACCAACTTGAAGGTCATCGCCACGAAGGGCTTTTCGGGATCGGGTTCAAGCTTGAACTTCTTGTCCGGCTCTTTCCAGTCCTTGGCGTTGATCTCGCGATCCAACGGCGAAGGAAGGTAGCGCACGATCGCGTCCAGCAGCAGTTGAACGCCCTTGTTCTTGTAGGCGGTGCCCAGGTAGACCGGGGTGACGTCCAAACCCTGCACCGCCCGGCGGAGCACATCGTGGATCATCGTCTCGGGCACATCCTCTTCCGAGAGGAGCAACTCCATGAGTTCGTCGCTGTACATGGCCAAGCCTTCCAGCATCTCGGTGCGGGCTTTCTTGGCGTCTTCCAGGTAGTTGGCGGGGATCGCCTCGCGGCGGATCTTGTCGCCCCTCTCGCCATCAAAGTAGACGGCTTCCATCTTGATCAGGTCGATCACGCCTTCGAACTTTTCGCCGGCGCCCATCGGCCACTGCATGAGCACCGCGTCGTGGGCCAGTTTCTCGCGGATTTCTTTGACTGCCTTGAAGGGATTGGCGCCGGTGCGGTCCATCTTGTTGATGAACGCCAAGCGCGGCACGTGGTAACGCTTCATCTGGCGGTCCACGGTCAGCGATTGCGACTGCACGCCGCCCACGGCGCACAGCACCAGCACCGCCCCGTCCAGCACGCGCAGCGACCGCTCCACCTCGACCGTGAAATCCACGTGGCCAGGCGTGTCAATGAGGTTGATCACGTGCCCATCCCACGCCACGGTGGTGGCGGCGCTGGTAATCGTGATCCCGCGCTCCTTTTCCAGCTCCATGTGGTCCATGGTGGCGCCATCACCCGCGCCGTGGACCTCGCCAATCTTGTAGATGCGGCCGGTGTAATACAGGATCCGCTCGCTGAGAGTGGTCTTACCCGAGTCGATGTGGGCGGAAATTCCAATATTTCGCAGTTGGGCGAGGTTCATAGTCGTATCGGACGTTGCAGGGAGCGCTGCCAGAGCGCCAGGTAACGTAAGGAAAAGGAGGTCAGCAATTTCCGCGCCATTGGCCTGGACGCGGCCCGCAGAACGGGGGCAAAGCGTTAGAACGTAACGCTCGAACTTCCGGTTATCTTACCTAAGTTCCCTACCAGGGGGGAAGGCGAAATCCAACCGAATCAAACAGCCCTGATTATTATCATGGTGGTACGATTGGATAACGGTAGGGAGCAAAGAAAGGATGAGAAAATCTTTGTAAGGCAGGCAAGATTTATGATTATACGCAAACCCTCAACACCGGCAACGGGAGTTGATACAAATTCCACGAATCTTCCCACCCGAGGTAAGAGAGCAGTGGATAGGAACCGTGGGTGATAGCCGGAGACCAAAGGTCTCCGGATCGTTGCACTGCCTCTAAACCTTCCGCCCCGAGAAGCTCAACAATCCCATTCGGGCGCTTTTTTGCTGACCCGAAAACACCGCCCCAGGTTCGCTTACCGCAGCCGATACGGCTGATTTTGCTGATAGAGCGCCTGGCGCTGCTGGAGATCGGCGGCCTTCTCGGGCGGCGCCTGCGCCAGGGCCGTTTCGATCGATTCCTGGGCCTTGGCGAAATTGCCGTTGGCGGCGTAGGCGGCGGCCAGGGTGTCGTGGTAGCGGTAATCGGCCTCATCACCCGCCAGTTCAATCGCCTTCAGGGCCGCATTGACCGCCCGATCGGGAAAGCGGTACCGCTGGTCGGGACAAACCGCCATCAGCCACGCGGCGCCTTGGTACGCCCGGCCCAGCGAGCCGTCCATGGTGATCGCCTGCCGATAATCCCGTGAAGCCTGATCCCACAACCCAAGCGAAAGATACGCCTCGCCCCGGTTCAAGTACGCCAGCGCATCTTGCGGCTTGAGTTCCACCGTCCGGCTATAGTCCGACAGCGCCTCGCGGTAGCGGCCCAGTTTGAAGTACGCATGCCCGCGGCGCGCGAAAGTATCGGCGTCGTCGCGGTTGACGCGGAGCACGTTGTTGTAGTCGGCAATAGCCTCGGCGTACTTGCCTTGTTCGTAGTGGATTTCCCCCCGGTTGAACCAGGTATTGGTAAAGGTGGGCCGGAGCCGCAAAGCCTGGTCGAACTCGCCCAGGGCCTTGTCGTAATCGCCCGTCATGGCGTAGCTCACGCCGCGGTTGTGGTAGGCCTTCCACCGCGACGGATCCAACTCCAACGCCGCGTTGAAGTCCTCCAGCGCCTGCGCCTCGGCTTGAGTGGCAGCCTCGGAGTCTCCCTCGTTCAGCTTGGACGCCGCCTCGTCGGCCCGCAGTTCTCCGCGGCGGTTAAGCGCCCAAGAGCAAAGTTGCTTGACGTAATCCTGGTGTGGCTGGGAAAGGTCGGTTTCCACAAGCCGTTGGCATTCGTCAATCATCGTGGTGAAATCGTCGATGGACTGCGCCTGCTGCGACATCTGGTAGACCGACTGGATGGCGGTCTTGGCGTCGTCCTGAGCCAACGCCGTCGAACTGACGAGTCCGGCAAGCACAACCAAGGCCAAGCGAAGCGAAGTGCGGGGCATGTACGGCGTCTGGGGTTGAATGGAAAAATCGAACAGAACCTTAATCAAGCAGCGCGGGCGACTCGCGGAGCGAGTGGACCCCGCAAACGAGAATCCTGCTACGCCTGCGGCTCGGTCATGCGCACCGGGTCGAGGGCTTCATTTAACGTGTTTTCCGGAAGAATTCCTTCCTCCACGCACAGGTCGCGGATCGTACGACCCGTCTTGAATGCCTGCTTCACCAGGGCCGCGGCCTTATCGTAACCGATCAGCGGATTGAGGCTGGTGACCATCGACAAGCTTTGCTCGACCGAGGCCTCGCATTGCTGCACGTTGGCTTCCAGGCCTTCGGCGCAAAAGTCGATAAACGCCCGCGTGACCGCCGCCATCAGGCGTACGCTTTCCAGCGTGGCGTGGCCCATGACGGGCATCATGATATTGAGCTGGAATTGTCCGCCCGCCGCTCCAGAAATGGCCACGGTCTGGTCGTTGCCCATGACGCGGGCGGCCACCTGCATCATGCTTTCGCACATCACGGGGTTGACCTTGCCGGGCATGATCGAGCTTCCCGGCTGGCGGTCGGGCAGAATCACCTCGAAAAATCCGCACCGCGGCCCAGAACCGAGCCAACGAATATTGTTGGCCACGTTCATCAGCGTGACCGCGATCGTCCGCAACTGGCCGTGGCAGTGGACCAGCCCGTCGCGCTGGGCGTTGGCCTCGAAGTGATCGACCGCCTCGATAAAGGGAATGCCCGTCTCGTCGGCCAGCACCCGCGCCACTCGCGCGCCGAACTCGGGATGCGTATTGATGCCGGTGCCGACCGCCGTGCCGCCGACCGGCAGTTCCAGCACGGCCTGAACGGCCTGCTCGGACCGCTCGATGGAAAGCTCCAACTGCCTGGCGAAACCGCCAAACTCCTGCCCTAGCCGAATGGGCGTGGCGTCCATCAGGTGCGTGCGGCCGATCTTGATGACCTGGTCCCACTCCTTCGCCTTCTGGGCCAACACTTCTTGCAACCGCCGCAGCGCGGGAATCAGGTCGTTCCGAATTTGCACCGCGACCGCCACGTGAATGGCCGTGGGGAAGGTGTCGTTGGTGCTTTGCCCCATGTTGACGTGATCGTTGGGGTGGATGGCCTTGGCTCCCGAGGCCAGCCGGTCGCCGCCGGTCAGTTCGATGGCCCGGTGAGCGATGACCTCGTTCACGTTCATGTTGCTCGAAGTGCCCGACCCGGTCTGGAACACATCGATGGGAAACTCCCCGTCCAACTTGCCCTCGTACACCTCGCGGCAGGCTTGCAGCAGGGCTTCCACTTGCGGGTCGGTGAGCGGGTTCTTGCCCGAGCCGGTCAGCTTGCCCAAGTCGCGGTTGGCGACCGCGCAGGCGTACTTGACCAACCCCATCGCCTGTACCAAGGCCGGCGGCAGCGGCCAGCCCGAGATGGGAAAATTCTCGACCGCCCGTTGCGTCTGGGCGCTGTAGTACGCCTGGGCGGGAACCTGGACCTCGCCCATCGAGTCCTTTTCAATACGAAATGCGCTCATGGAAATCGTGACAAGAGTACGGTCAAGCCGCACCCATGGGGAAAGGGGAAAAACGCTCGTCCGCGGAAATTGACCGGCCGAACCGCGCCGCGAGAAACCTTCGCTGGGCGCCATCATAACGCGTTCGGGCGGCGGATCAAAGAGAACACCCTACCGATATGCGGCAAGTTTTCAGGTGAATGGGGGACATCGGCTCACGGAGGGAATCGGCGTTGGATCGGCAAACTGCATGCGTCGATCCCGCCGGGTAAAGCGAACGCTCGGGGCGGCGCCATCGGCCGGTTGACGCCGGCCGCTCGCCCTGGGATGCGGCGTCTAGTTTCTCCTCGCCGCGAGATTCGTATAATCACCGGCTTAGAACTGCGTCCGATCCCGTTCACCGGCAAAGGAAACCCATGCGACGCTTCTTGCTGTTCTCTCTGGCGATGGTCATTGCGCAAACCGCGTGGGCCGGAGACGAAGTCTACCAACTTGGTCCCGACTCGATGCGGCAAGAGGGCGTTCCGCAAGGCGCGGTGACCGAGCACTCGTGGAAAAGCCAAATCTTTCCCGACACGATCCGCCGCTATTGGACCTACGTTCCCAAGCAGTACGATGGCTCGGCCCCGGCGGCGGTCATGGTGTTTCAGGACGGCCACGCCTACGTGGACGAGCAGGGGCAGTTTCGGGCGCCGGTGGTGCTGGACAACTTGATCCATCGCGGCGAAATGCCGGTCACCGTTGGCGTCTTTATCGATCCCGGCCATAAGAAAGAGACACTTCCCGAGAAGCCCGGCTGGCGGCCGCAACCCGAAAACCGCAGTTTTGAATACGATACGCTCTCGGACCAGTACGCCCGGTTTCTGCTGGAGGAGATTCTGCCCGAAGTGGGCAAGAGCTATCGCCTGACCGACGATCCCGAACAGCGGGCCATTTGCGGCATCAGTTCGGGCGGCATCTGCGCCTGGACCGTGGCCTGGGAGCGGCCCGACGCGTTCCGCAAGGTGCTCAGCCATGTGGGCAGTTTCACCAACATTCGCGGCGGGCACGTCTACCCGGCCCTGATTCGCAAGACCGAGCGGAAACCGATTCGCGTGTTCTTGCAAGACGGCTCGGGCGACCTCGATAACGCCCACGGCAACTGGCCGCTGGCCAATCAGCAAATGGCGGCAGCGCTCAAGTTCGCCGGTTACGACTACCAATTCGTGTATGGCGAAGGCGCCCACAACGGGATCCACGGCGGCGCCATCCTTCCCGATTCGCTCCGCTGGCTCTGGCGCCAAGAAGCGGCGGGGCGCCCCTAGCACCGCGGAATTCGGCAAGCGGCCGGCGAGAGCCGGCTGATGGCGCCACCGTTCCAACCAGTGCGCGCTGGTCGCTCACCACAAAATCTTGCCGCACACGAGAGCGTCGGCTGTGTTTCTTCGCCGTCGTGATTACGCTATGTTGAAGGGACGCATCAGCATGTTTTGATCTACGCTTTCTCCCGTTGAGGCCGGAATCATGCACGCCACGCGGGCTATTCTTCTCTGGGCGCTTGTTCCCGCCGGGCTGGCGAGCGGCGAAGAAGTGAACTACACCGCGCAGGTGAAGCCGCTCTTGGCGACCAAGTGCTTTGCCTGTCATGGCGCGCTCAAACAGGAAGCGGGATTGCGGCTGGACGCGGCGCAGTTGATCCGCGCCGGGGGCGACAGCGGCCCGGTGATTACGCCTGGCAACGCGCAAGACAGCGTGTTGCTCCACCGGGTTGCCGCCGCCGATCTTTCGGAACGCATGCCGCCGGAGGGCGAAGGCGAAGCCCTCACGGCCGAGCAACTAGCGTTGCTCCGCGCTTGGATCGACCAAGGCGCCTCCGCGGCCGACGAATCCATCCCGCCCGACCCGCGGCAACACTGGGCATATCAACCGCCGGCGCTTGGCGACGTCCCGCGTTCGATCGACGCTCTTCTCGCCGCGAAGCACGCCGAGGCGAGGCTGACTCCCGCGCTGCCGGCAGCCAAGGAAGTCTTGCTACGACGGGTACATCTCGACTTGATCGGCCTGCCGCCCACGCGGGAGGAATTGCACGCGTTTTTGAACGATGACTCGCCGCAAGCGTATGAGCGGGTCGTGGATCGGCTGCTCGATCGTCCGCAGTACGGCGAACGCTGGGCGCGGCACTGGATGGATGTGTGGCGGTACAGCGATTGGGCGGGCTTCGGCAACGAGATCCGTTACAGCCAGCGGCATATCTGGCGGTGGCGAGACTGGATCGTTCAGTCGCTCAACGCCGACAAGGGCTACGACCAGATGATCCTCGAAATGCTGGCCGCCGACGAGTTGGCGCCCGGCGACGAAGACGCGCTGCGGGCCACCGGCTTTCTCGCCCGCAACTGGTACAAGTTCGACCGCAACAGTTGGCTGGACGACGTGGTGGACCACACCAGCAAGGCGTTCTTGGGCATGACCACCAAGTGCGCCCGCTGCCACGATCACAAGTACGACCCGATCACGCAACGAGAGTTCTACGCGCTGCGGGCGGTCTTCGAGCCATACGACGTGCGCATGGACCACGCGCCGGGCGAACCGAACCTGGAGAAAGACGGCCTGCCCCGCGTCTACGATGCGAAGCCCGACACAGCCACGTATCTGTTTACCCGCGGCGACCCCAAGCGGCCCGAGAAGGAACACCCCGTGGCGCCAGGCGTTCCGGCGGTGGTGTCCGGTCCCGCCTTTGAGGTTGCAGCGGTCTCGCTGCCGCTGGAAAGCTATTATCCAGCGATGCGCGCGTTTGTGGCCCAAGACCTAATCGCCCAGGCCCAAGCGGCCGTGACGGCGACGGAGGCCGAAGCGGTGAAGGCTCGCGAGCAATTAGCACAAGCCGAGACGCGCCTGGCTGCGGCTCCAAGCGAACCTGCGGCCATGCCGACCGGCGTCGTGTTTGTGGACGACGGGTTTTCGGCGCCGCGTCCGGAAACATGGAAAGCCGTTCGCGGCATGTGGGACTACGCGGACGGCGGCCTGGTGCAAAAGCAGATCGTTTCCAACTTCTCGCCGCTGGTCACGGTAAGCGACCACCCCCGCGACTTTGTGGCTCGGCTCTCGTTCACGCCGACCGGCGGCTCGGTCTATCGCTCGGTCGGGCTGAGTTTTGACTGGGTGGAGGATCGCAACTTTCAAGCGGTTTACCTGAGCGCCAAGGACGGCGGCTCGACGGTGAGTGCGTTTCATCGTCGCAACGGGGCCGACGCTTACCCCAGCGACGCCATCGCCCCGCACCCCATCAAGATCGGACAAAAGACCGAGTTGGAAGTGCGGGTGCGCGGCGACGTGCTGAACGTGCGGGTCGATGGGCAGTTGAAGTTAGCCTACCGTCTGCCCGTAGCCCGCCAGGCGGGCAAGTTCGCGCTGTGGACTTACGACGCCTCGGCTGAGTTCCATCAAGTACATGTGGCCGCGCTGCCGGCCGACGCGGCGCTAGCGCCGCCCACCAACCAACTCGCCGCCGAAGCGCCTTCCGCTGACCCGACCTTGGTCCGTACGCAGGCGGAACAGGCGGTCGCGCTGGCGGAAAAGAAGCGGCTGGCAGCGCAGGCGAAGCTGGCGGCGGTAGAAGCCCGCATTGCGACGGAACAGGCCAAGTATCGGAACGCGGTCGAGGGAACCGCTTCGCCAGCGCCAGAAGAACAGGATGCCCTCGCCAAGGCCGCTGGTCGGGCAGAGCGGCAAGCCGCGCTGGCCGAGGCCGAAGTCAACCTTTTGGCCGCCCAGCACGAAGCCGACCGCGCCCGCGCCGCGGCCAAACCCGGCGACGAAGCCTCGGATAGGGCTGTCACCGCCGCCGAGCAGAAAGCGCAAGCAGCCGAGAAAGCCCGCGACACGGCCCACGCGGCCGCCGAGCAGATCACCGCCGCCTATCAACCGCTCGGCCCGCAATATCCAAAAACCAGCACCGGCCGGCGGCTGGCTCTGGCCCGTTGGATCGCCGATCGTCGCAATCCGCTGACCGCGCGAGTGGCGGTCAATCACCTCTGGCTGCGGCACTTCGGCCAGCCGCTGGTCGAACACATGGATGACTTCGGCCTCCGCAGTCCTCGTCCGTCGCTGGCCGACCTGCTCGACTACCTGGCCATAGAACTGATGGACCACGGTTGGAGCATGAAGCACCTGCACCGCCTGATGGTCACATCGGACGCCTACCAAAGATCTTCCATTGCGGATTTCGGATTGCAGATTGCGGATTCCAATTCTTCTAATCCGCAATCCGAAATCCGCAATCTGCAATCCGCCGATCCAGACAACACGCTTCTGTGGCGGGCCAACGTTCGGCGGATGGAGGCCGAAGTGGTGCGCGATGCGCTGCTGGCGGCGTCGGGCAATCTGGACCTGACGATGGGCGGGCGGGAATTGGACCATACGCAGGGATTAACCTCGCGGCGCCGCAGTTTGTACTTCCGCCATGCGCGGGAGAAGCAGATGGAGTTTCTGCAAATCTTTGACGCGGCCAATCCCGAAGAGTGCTATCGCCGCCGCGATTCGATTCGTCCCCAGCAGACGTTGGCGATGATGAACAGCCCACTGGCGGTGGCGCAGTCGCGGTTGTTGGCGGCGCGGCTGGCGCCGGCAGGAGCGTCCGTTGATGAGGCGGCGTTCATCCTGGCCGCCTTCGAGACCATCCTGGCCCGGCGGCCAAGCGCGGCCGAAGCGGCGGAATGTCTGCAATTCCTCGACCGCCAGGCCGAATTACTCGCCGAGCCAGAAAAACTGGAGCTACTCGACAACGCGGCCAATGCGGTGGCGGCTTCTTCTGACCCGCGGCAGCGGGCGCGGGAGAACCTGGTGCTGGTGCTGTTTAATCACAACGATTTTGTCACGATCCGGTGATGCGGAGGCAAAAAGAACGAGCTATGCGAACCTTGCCGAAGCGAAGACACGAAGCGGCGAAATCCCAGGTCTGGCCCCCTTTCGCCGTCAAATGCAAATACCCGGATCGCGAACGAGCGAGACAACGCTCCAGCGACTACGACGAGGCCCTTTCGATGCTCGTACACAGGATCCACCATCCCAACCCCTGGGTGTTCCAATGAACCCTTCCAACGCCCACGCTTCCTCGCTCCCACGCTCCTTGTCTACGCGTCGCACCTTCCTCGCCGACCTGGGCATGGGCTTTACTGGACTGGCGCTGGGCGGCATGCTGGCCCGCGACGGCGCCGCGGAAGATGCCGCACCCACGGGCCAACCGCATCATCCGCCCAAGGCCAAGAGCGTGATCTGGCTGTTCATGGCGGGCGGGGTCAGCCACATGGAAAGCTTCGACCCCAAGCCGGCGCTCAACAAGTACGCCGGCAAGTCCCTGGCCGAGACGCCGCTGAAAGACGCCTTCGAGTCGCCCTTTGTCAAAAAGAACTTCCGGCCGTTTGTCCAAGGGAACACGCGCACCTTCCGCGAGAAGATTTTCCCGCTCCAGGTCGGCTACCAGAAGCGAGGCCAGAGCGGCATCGAGGTCAGCGATTGGTGGCCGCACGTAGGCGAGTGCATCGACGACATCGCGGTGGTCCGTTCGATGTGGACCACCGACAACGACCACGGCGCCCAATTGCAGTTCCACACTGGCCGGCACATCAGCGATGGGTACTTTCCCACCATCGGCTCTTGGGTCCATTACGGCCTGGGCACGCTGAACGAGAACCTGCCGCAGTTTGTCGTGATGGGCAACCTGATTGGCGACTGCTGCGGCGGGATGCAAGTTCACATGGCCAATTACCTGGGGGCCGAGCATGACGGCGTGTTACTGAACGAGTCCAACCCGCTGCCGTTCGGCCGACCGGCCGGCCGCGTGTACCGCCAGGAGCAAGCGGCGAACTTTGAGTTGCTCCGGCGGCTGAACGGGCTGGCGGCGGTCGAGTATCCCCAAGACGCGGCGCTACGGGCGCGGATCAAGTCGTATGAGTTGGCCTTTCGCATGCAAATGTCGGTGCCCGAGATTTTTGACCTGCGCGACGAGTCGGCCAAGACGCTGGAAGCCTACGGCGGCGGCTTTGGTCGGCAATTGCTGGCGGCCCGGCGGTTTGTAGAGCGCGGCGTGCGGTTCGTGCAGGTGTACCACGGCGGCGGCGGAGCCGGCGCGTGGGATGCCCATAGCGGCCTGAAGAAGAATCACGCCGCCAACTGCGCCGCGGTCGATAAGCCCATCGCCACCTTGTTGAACGACTTGAAACAGCGTGGTTTGCTGGACGAGACGATCGTCGTGTGGGGCACCGAATTCGGTCGCACGCCAGGCACCGAAGGCGCCGATGGCCGCGATCATCACCCCTTTGGCTTCTCATGCTGGCTGGCGGGCGGCGGGATCAAAGGGGGCGTGGTCCACGGCGCCACCGACGAGCTGGGCCTATTGGCCGCCGAGAACCGCCATTACGTAACCGACCTGCACGCCACGGTGCTGCACCAGATGGGCCTCGACCCCCGCAAGCTGGAAGTGCCCGGCCGTAAGCGATTAGAAATCGATCACGGTCAGCCGATTCAAGAGATCATCGCCTAAGGGGTGAAAAGTGGGGCGCATGCGCGAAGCGAGGCGGTAAGGTAGGTCGAGCGAACCGCTTTTCCTTGGTGGGTCCGCGCTCGCTTTCGGGTGGCGAGCGCCTGCCGGCTTGGCGCTCCTAGCGGCCGCGGTTGGCGAAGACCCACCAGCAATGGGCGCTCACTTGACCCACCCTACAAGGATCATCAGTCGGCGTCGAGCACGGCGAGCATCTCCGCGACTAGCTCCAGGGGAAGACCGACCACGTTGGACTCGGTTCCTTCTTCAATGTGCAGCCAGCCGAGCCGGTCTTGGTAACCAAAGGCGCCGGCCTTGCCTTCCCACAGGCCGCATTGCAGGTAGTCGTCCAGTTCGGCGTCGGAGACATCGTCCATGCGGAGCCGGGTGACGGCTACTTCAACCAGCCGCTTGCCGTCGGGGCGGCGCCACAAGCAAACGCCGCTGTAGACGTGATGCACTCGGCCGCGAAGCAGGTTCAGCATGTGCCGGGCGTGTTCCACATCGGTTGGCTTTCCAAGAATTTGGCCCATGCACTCCACCACGGTGTCGCACCCCAGCACCAGCCCCTGCTCGACCCGCGCGGCGACCTCTTGCGCCTTCTGGTACGCCAGGCGGGCCACCAGTTCGGGCGGCGTCTCGTGGCTGCACACGCCGCACTCGGCCGCGTCGGAAGGGGCGATCACGGCGAACATGTATCCCGCCTCGGCCAATAATTCCCGCCGGCGCGGCGAACTGCTGGCAAGGACCAATGCAGGCGAAAGAGTAAACATGGCGGCCAACTCGCAGAATCAGGAAGAGGGGGCGCTGGCGGACGAGAACCGGATGCTCGACCGGACCCCCTTTAAGGTACGCGAGCACGAAACACATAGCGAGACGGCGGCCCGCTTTCTAACAAGGGCGGATGCGGCCCAAGATTCACACGCATCGGGCGAATACCTTCGGTTCGCTACGTGTTCCTCTTCACCTTTGCCGGAGTCCGTCGAATGGGTCATCCCGAACATCCTCACCAGCGTTCCAGTAGCGGCGGCGTTTTTGTGGCGCTGGCGGTGGTCCTGGCGCTTGGCTTGCTGGTTGCGGGCGTCGTGGCGTTGGTGGGGTATTCCCTCTTCAGCGTGCGGACCGTGATGACGACATCGTCGCCGCCCGTGCCCATGCAAGAGTACCGGCTGGAAGCCACGACCTACGCGACGATCTCTCCGCTGGTGGTCGAAGTTGACCCGCAAGGGCAAACTTCGGTCGGCGGGCAGCCCAAACCGCTGGAGGAAATTGAAGCACAATTCCGCCAAATTCTGGAAAACGCCGTCCCCGTGGATCCGCCTGAAATTTACGCGGTGGAAGGGACCCCGTTCGAGCACGTGGAGAAGGTCAAAGCGATGTTTCGCAAACTCGGTTACGACAACCCGAACATCGACACGGTTCCGCCTTTTCGTCATGTGGTGGTGCAGTTGGACGCCGAAGGCAATCCCACCATCGACGGACAAGCGGCGCCAGAAATCCAAACCGTGCTGCAACAGATCGCGCAAGAACACGGCGGCCGGGCCACGATCACGGTGCAGGTCCACCCTCAGTGTCCCACCGAGGCCGTGGTGCGGGTCAAGGATTTATGCAACCAACTCGGTTTTGGAAAAATCACGGTCGAAGCCCTTCCCGAAACGAACGCTTCCGAACCGGAATGAGCCGTGGATCGCATGAGTCGTGAGGAACAACGGGGGATTTACCATCGCGGCGGGTTCGCGGTACGCTAAATCCCGTCCTGACCACTGCCCCATCCTTGTAGCAAACTCGTTTGCCGTCGTTCATGCCCATGTTCAAAGACCTGCAACCCGCGCCGCCTGATTCGATTCTTGGTTTGACCGAAGCGTTCCTCAAGGACACGCGGCAGGAGAAGATCAACCTGAGCGTGGGGATTTATCAGGACGCCCGCGGCGCCACGCCCACGTTGGCGACGGTCCAAGAGGCCGAGCGGCGGCTGTTGGAGAAGGCTCCCTCCAAGAGCTACCTGCCAATCTCGGGCCTGGGCGAGTATGCGGTCGGCGTGCAAGGCCTGCTGTTTGGCGACGAGCATGAGATTGTGCTGGCCGGCCGCGCTTCGACCGCGCAGACTCCCGGCGGAACCGCCGCGCTGCGGGCGGCGGCCGACACCATCAACCGCCTTCACCCGACAACCAAGGTCTGGATCAGCCAGCCCACCTGGCCGAACCACCCTAGCATCTTCACCGCCGCGGGGTTGAAGGTTGAGATTTACCCTTACTTCGACGCCGACAACAACCGCCTGGCGTTGGAGGCGATGCTCAATACGCTGGAAAAACTTCCGCCGGGCAACGTGGTATTGCTGCATGGAGGGTGTCATAATCCCACGGGCGTCGATCCCACGCCTGAGCAATGGCGGCAAATCGCCGACGTGATCCACGCCCGCAACCTGTTCCCCTTGGTGGACTTCGCCTATCAGGGGTTTGGCGAGGGCATTCGGGAAGACACCGTGGGTATTCTGACGCTCTGCCGGCTGGGGCAAGAAGCGATGATTTGCAGTTCGTTCTCCAAGAACTTCGGCCTGTACGGAGAGCGCGTCGGAGCGCTGACGTTGGTGGCCGCGGATCGTCCCTCGGCCGAGGCGGCCATGAGCCACGTCAAGGCGTGCATCCGCGCCAACTACTCGAACCCGCCGGCGCATGGGGCGCGCATCGTGTCCACGATCCTTTCTGACGAAGCCTTGCGCCGTCAATGGGAGCAGGAAGTGGCCGACATGCGCGACCGCATTAACGGCATGCGACGGAAGTTTGTCGAAACGATGGCCCAGGTAGGTTCCCAGCGCGACTGGTCGTTTATCGAGCGTCAGCGCGGCATGTTCTCGTTCTCGGGTCTGACGCCGGTCGACGTGGACCAGTTACGCAGCGAGCACGCCATTTACATCGTCGGCAACGGCCGCATCAACGTGGCTGGCATGACCGAGGCCAACCTGCCGACGCTCTGCCGCGCCATTGCCTCCGTGACCGAAAAGTAAGCAATCGCAGCGGCGCAAAGTGGAATGGCGGCAATGTTCGTTCTTTTCCGCCACCGCGAAACCGCAAGCGATGACGCTTGCCGTTTCGCGCCTCAAAATCCCTTTCCAAAATAAAACCTGACGGCGCCGCGCACGTCTACACCAGCCCGCTCAACTGGCGTAGCCCCAGCGGTTCGCGGCTGGTGAAGGGTTCACCGTAGCGGACGCCAATCGCCTTGCCCCAGTAGGCGGCTTCGATCTCTTGCAGGTCGAGGAACGTGGGTCGCTCGGTTGGCCGGCCCGTGATGAACTGGCTCTCATAACAGCGAATGGCCGCCAGCTTGCGCTCCCAATAGTCGCTAACGTCCAGCACAAAGGCTGGCTGCGGGGCCTGCTTCAAGTGGACGCAGTAGTAGTTGTAGATGCGCTGCGGGTGATGCGGCTCGCCGGGCAGATCCGTCTTGGTCAGCTTGGCCCAGAACCGCGCCGCATCGACCAGTTCGGTCGCCGCCAAGTGGTCGGGATGCGCGTCGGTCCAGTAGGGCGAGAACAACCACCGCGGCCGCGTGCGGCGAATCACCCCCGCCAATTGCGCTCGCGCTTCGAGCGTTGCTTCCAGGCTCCGATTGGGAAGCCCCAGGTTCTCCCGCCACGCCACGCCCAGAATCTCGGTCGCGGCGGCTGTTTCCTTGGCCCGCAATTCCAGGCTGCCGTGCGGCGTCGGCTCGCCAGAGGTCAGATCGAGGATCCCCACCCGCAGTCCCTCGTCTTGCATCTTGAGAATCGCCCCCGCCATGCCCAACTCCGCATCATCCGGATGCGGCGCGATTACCAGAACGTCCAGGTTAGCATTCATAATGGTTCAAAGGGGAAGAAGCCCGCGAATGACAAAAAGTTAGTATCGTGCCCAGCCTATCATTTTGATTAGCGTCACTTCGCGTTCTTCGCAGGCCGTTACGTTTCCTCCATCGGGGCGAAACCGCGGCGGAGAGTGTTTTCGGTCACGGTGCGGGGGATGACGTATTGCAACAGGTAGTCGGGGCCCCCGGCCTTGGCTCCAATGCCCGACATTTTGTACCCGCCAAACGGCTGCCGCCCGACCAGGGCGCCGGTGATGTTGCGGTTGAGGTACAAGTTGCCCGCGTCCAACTCCCGCATCGCGCGGTCCAGGTTGGCCGGGCTGCGCGAGAAGATGCCGCCGGTGAGCGCGTAGAGCGTGTTGTTGAAAATCGAGAACGCTTCGTCAAGATTCCGCGCTTTCATTACCGCCAGGACTGGGCCGAAGATTTCTTCTTGTGCGATCCGGGCCGTGGGCGAGACTTCGGCAAAGATGTGCGGGCCAATGTAGTAGCCTTGCTCGGCCAGTTGGCCCACGTCCACCGCCAGCACTTTGCGGCCTTCCTTGCCGCCCACGTCAATATAGCCGTGGATGCGGGCGAAGGCTTCTTCGTCAATCACCGCCGAAACGCTCGTGTCTGGCTCCTCGGCGGGACCGACCTTGAGGCTGCGAGCGGCTTCGACCAGGCGGCTTAAAAAGGTGTCGTACACGCCTTCCAGCACAATCACGCGGCTGCACGCGGAACACTTCTGTCCCTGGTAGCCAAAGGCCGACTTGATGACGCCCAGCACGGCCTCGTCCAGGTCGGCGTCATTATCGACGATAATCGCGTTCTTGCCGCCCATCTCGGCAATGACCTTCTTGACCAGCGTCATATCGCGCGCGGCCGAGATTTCCGCCGCCTTGACGTTGATCGCTAGCCCCACCTGCCGCGAACCGGTGAACGAGATCAACGCCACGTCCGGATGCTCCACCAGCGCCGCCCCGGCTGTCTCGCCGCGGCCGGGCAGGTATTGCAGGACGCCCGGCGGCAGGTCGAGTTCGCGGAAGATGTCCATCAGCATTGCGGCGATGATCGGCGACTGCTCGGCGGGTTTCATAATCACCGTATTCCCCGTCACCAGAGCCGCCACGGTCATGCCGGTCAGGATCGCCAGCGGAAAGTTCCAGGGCGCGATGACCGCCGCCACGCCGCGCGGCCGATACTCCAGGCGGTTCTCTTCGCCCGGCATGTTGACCTCTTGCGCCTGCTCCAGCGCCACGGCGCAGGCGGCGTAGTAGTTGCAAAAGTCGATCGCCTCGCAAATGTCGCCAGTTGCTTCGCGCCAGCCTTTGGCGCACTCGAACACTTCCCAGGCGGCCAGATCATAGAACCGTTCTTCCAACAGGCGGGCGGCGTCTTGCAGATAGCGGGCGCGGCGCTGGGTTCCCAGGTCGCGCCAGGCCGGGAAGGCCCGCTGGGCCGCCGCCACGGCTTGCTCCACGTGACGCCGATCGGCCGCGGCCGTCTCGCCCACCGCGCGGTCCTTGAAAGAAGGATCGCGCGACACCAGCCGCTCGTCGGTTTCGACTTCCTGGCCATCGAGGAACAGCGGTCGATAGACGCCCATTTGCTGTTTCACGGCGTTCAGCGCTTCCTGCATTTCGCGGCGGGCTTCCTCCTGCGTGAAATCGACCGGCGGAAAGTTGCTGAAGGTGATCGCTTCGTCGGTAACGGCGGAGAGTTGCATGATAATCGACCTATGCGGAGGGCCTTCGTCCGAGACTTCGCCCGGCAACCGAGATTTTTCAGGCGAGTCAAGAAGCTGACGCCCCCCGCTCGCCAACGAAAGAGATCGCCCGACTTCGACCGGACTGCGCAGCAGTTCTTGCGGCGAGACGTTCTCCACAAACCCCGCGCGGAGAAACGAATCGTTCGAGGTGTTCTCCAACAGCCGCCGCACCAGGTACGCCATGCCGGGGATCAACTCGCCGTAGGGCATGTAGATACGGAGCCGGTGGCCCATTTCGACCAGCGCTCGTTTTTCGGAATCGGCCATGCCGTAAAGCATTTGTAACTCGAAGGCATTCGGCGGAAGCTCCAAGTGCTTGGCCGTCGCCAGGCCGTGCGCCAGCGAACGGATGTTGTGCGACCCCAGGGCCGGCCGGAGGTGCTGCTGGTTACGCAGCACGAACCGCGTGGCCGCCTCAAAATTCGCGTCGCTTTGCCATTTTTGCTGGAACACTGGCACGATCCAGCCGTGGTAGCGGTGGTGGATCGTCTCGTAGTCCCAATAGGCGCCCTTGACCAACCGCACCCACACGGGGGCGCCGCGGCGTGCGGCCCAGTCTCGCAGTCGCCGCAAGTCCTGGGCGGCGTCGTGGAGATAACATTGAATGACAATGCCCCCGTCGGCGAAGTCGCGGAATTCGGGTTCTTCCAGCACCTGCTGAAAGATCCGTAGCGTCAGGTCCTTCTTGTCGTAGGACTCCATATCGACGTTGATAAACGCCCCGTGCGTCCGGGCCACGCGCAGCAGTTCCCGCAGTCGGTCGCCGCAGCGGCGCAGCGTGCCTTCCTGGTCAATGGCGTCAAACTGGCTATCCAGCGCCGAGAGCTTGACCGAAAGGTTCATTCGCGGCAGCGGGCCGAGGTGATCGCGGTCAATCTGGGGAATCTCCTCCCAGCCGTTGACTACGGGAGCGACCTGGTGGATCAACTCGCAATACGCCTGGAAATGTTCTCCGGCTTCGCGCTGGCTGATGACCGCTTCGCCCAGAATGTCAAGCGTGAACGCGCGCCGTAGCTTGCGTTCCCGCGCCGCGGCGGCCAGCACTTCCTGTACGTTGCTGCCGGCCATGAACCGCCGGGCGAAGTCCATCACGCTCAGTCGCGCCGCCCGCGCCACCGCCGCGCGAGTGAAGGCCGCCCGGCGCGCCACGCCCAGGGCCACGCGGAATGAATAGGGCAGGCGCTCGCGGACTTCGGCCAGGTAATCATTCAGGTGTTCGATCACCTGGTCGTCGCTGGCGAGCATCGGCAGCACATCGACAAAGCGGAACAACTGCACCTTGACCGCTTCGTCCTGCATAGCCCACGACATGACCCGCTCGTCCCACCACCGCCGGTCCAGCACGTTGGGCCGCTTTTCGTCCAAGTGAGCAAACAGATATTGGCCGATGGCCTGCGTCTCGCGCTCGATCGCCGCCAGCACCGCCGGCGCGAACTCATCGGAAAATCCATCCGAAATGGGCAACGCAACATCGTTCATCAAGTAATCCACCTGTAGCGGCGGCATTCCGCCGCCGGAAGCACGCAACTCGCAGCGCAAGGCAACAACCTGCCCCCTTGGTAATCCTAGGTGTGCGCGTCAGGGCGTCAAGTAATCGCCCTTCGGCAACATCTCAGAACGAGCCGACGGATGGCGAAACGTAGGCGGGACAAGCCCTGCACAGTCCCGCGCGGGCGCGATCGTCGGTCGCCACTTGGGGCAATCCATGTGGTTCAAATCCGGGGAAAATCCAAGCCGAGAATTGTGAACGTATCGCGCCAGTAGGTAGGCGATGACTCTCGTTCGCCACGATTTTCGAGAACAACCTTGCGGGCAGTCTCTAATAATTGTTCATCGGCAAGTAGCTCACAGAGGGGGCCGTAGTCGGGAAAAGGGAAAGGCCCGGCGGCAATCCATGAACGCGCTAACTCAAGGAACCAGGCCGCCTTGATGTAGTCCCCGTTGTGTTGCACAAGCGAATTAACGAAAGTCTCGGCGACATCAACATGTCGCCTAAATCGGAACAGATCATCCAATCCCGCGCCAACCGCGTTCGTGTGTAACACAACGTCGATATAGGTCATCCCAAAGCCTCGCTTCCGGCATGCCTCTCGGTCGAGGTGGATTACGGTAAAACGAGACGTCCAATGATGGAAACAAGCTTGCAGTCGCTCGCGGGCGCCTATCAAAAGCCCGTCGCGGCTGAGATCGTCCGCATACTCAGAAACAAACCACGCGAGCGATGTAAAGAGATCACATGCGTCGCGGTCGTGCTTCAAAAGGTATTCGAAAGCGAGGGGAAGGAAGTAAACAGCCTCCTCATACTTTCCAGCAGGCAGAAACGGGCCGAGGATGACTTGGAAATCGCTCCAGCTAAGTTGTTCGTCCGGGGTCGCGAGAAGTCGATTGAGACTATCCGGGTAGAAATCATGGAAGGGATCGGAAAGACGCTGGGGGCGTGGATAACGAACTGCAAAGGGTTCCGACACCAGGATGTTTCGCATCGAAGTTCCGTCGTTGCAGATATAAATATAAGCCAGCAAGGATCGTTGCCGCCTCGGCGATCAGCAAAACAGCGCCGCTTCGGCGGTCAAGCCGGGGCCGAACGCCAGCGCCACGCACGGCGCCGCGGCGCCGGTTTGTTGTAGTCGGCGAAGCACAAACAGCACCGTGGCCGACGACATGTTCCCGCACTCGGCCAGCACCGCGGCCGAGGCGTCGGCGGCCGAGGCGGGCAACTCCAACGCCTCCAGCACCGACTGCACCACCCGCGGTCCGCCGGGATGAATCGCCCAACTTTGAATGTCTTGAACGCGCAGTTTGTGCTGGCCTAACCATTCCTCCAACCAGGGACGCAGCCGCTCGCGGATCAACTCGGGCACGCGGGGCGAAAGCGTCATCGCAAACCCGTGGTCGGTAATCCGCCACGTCATCTCGCGTTCCGAGTCGGGCAGCAATTGCGAGCCGCAGGCCGCCAGCCGCCACGCCGCGGGCCGGTGCGGCGCCTCGGCGGCCAGCACACAGGCCGCGGCGCCATCGGCGAACAAGGTATTCGCCACCACCTGCTCCTGACTCCAGCCATATTGATAGTGCAAGCTGCACAGTTCAACGCAGCACAGCAGCACGCGGGCCGACGGCTCGGCGGCGATGAAGGCTTGCGCCGCGCGGAGCGCATTGAGCGCCCCATGACATCCCATGAAACCCACGTTCACCCGCGCCACCGCGGGCGAGAGGCCCAACTGGTTAATCAGCGCAAACTCCACCCCCGGCGCAAAGAAGCCGGTGCAAGAGACGGTGATCAAGTGCGTGATCTCGGCCGAAGTCGCGGCCGCTTCATCCAACGCGCGCCGGCAGGCGGTCAGCGCCAGCGGCGTCGCCTCTTGGGCAAAGCGCTCCAGCCGCGCGGCGGTAGTTGGGCCGCGGTCGTCGTGGTCGCGCGCCGGCCAATAAAACGAATAACGCGGTTCGTCACCTTCGGGCCGCTCCAGCAGCACGCTCCCGCGGCGCTGGACTTGCGAAAGGCGGTGCAAGAGCGGCAGCACCTTTTCGGCTTGCGCGTTTTGATAGACGAACGACCGGGCGACCTCGACCGCGTCCGACTGCGAGATCGAGTAGCGCGGCGTTCCCACCCCTAGTCCCCGCAAGGCAATGTTCATCATGAATTGTCATCCTTGTTTACCAATGCGGAATGAAAGAGGCTTCTAGGACCGCTTCTTTCTTCCTTTCGCATTCCGCATTGAACTAGCCTGCCTTGAATGGTTGATTGATGCTTCGCACCAACGGCGACGCCAGTTGAGGCGCCCACTGGAGTGTCATGACCGCGGCGGCGCACCACGCGCGATGACGTAACAAGCGGCTGACCCAACGGCACGCGTGCTGACGCCGGCCGACAATCTGGCGATGCTGCCGCTCCCAGGTGCGGCCAACCTCCGCGCTCCAATCCTTGGCGCCGGCCACCGCCAGCGGCGCGACAGCCGCCCCCCCCGCCAGCGCCCAGGCAATGCCTTCGCCCGTGAATGGTTCGATGTATCCCGCCGCGTCGCCCACCGCCAGCAACCGGTGAGCGAATGGCCGAGCCGGGCGGCGCGTCAGCGGCGGCGTGCCACGCCAGCCGGCTTCCTCTAATCCTACCGGAACGGGGAAGCCCGCGTCATGCACGACGGTAGCCGCCAGCGGGCCAGGGCCGCCGTGGCGGCGCACCGCCTCGCGGTCCAGAGCGGCCGCCACATCCAGCCGGTCATCCTCCAACCGTACCAGGCCCACATAGCCGCCGCGGCCCGACGTCATATAGATCACGCCTTCCTCAAAGAACGCGGGCGCGACGCCCAGCACGGTTCCCGCCCCCAGCCGCGAGTCGTCCAGAATCCGCGTCTGGACACCCGGTTCATCGTGCAACAGGCGACCTGACAGGCCGTCGGCCGCCAGCACCACCGCGGCGCGAGCTGCGGCGTTCCGTGAGTTCTGACGAAGATCGAGAGTGCGAAACGGCGAAGGGTCAGCAAGGTCTTCGGCCGCGGACCGCGCCGCGTCAGCAGAAGACAGAAAGTGCGCGCCCGCGGCAATGGCCGCTTCGACCAGCGCCCGATCCAACGCCTCGCGCGAAAGCGCCACACCGCCCGGAAGCTCGCATTCGGCAAAGCGGCCGCCAGCGGCAAAACGAATCTTGTTGAGCGGTCGCCCGCCTAATCGCCGCGGCAACGCACTCAAGCCAACGGAATCCAACACCGAGAGCGCGGCGCCGTTCAGGCAGCACCCGCAAACTTTCCCGCGAGGAAAGGTCGCCTTATCGATCAACAGCACCGCCGCCCCCGCCAGCGCCGCCTGTCGCGCAGCCAGTGCTCCCGCCGGCCCCGCGCCAACTATCGCCACGTCCCAATCGCGCGCTGCCGCCGCGCGAAGGTCCAATGTAGCAAGCAGAGGCGCGGAGGATGGCGTCATTTCAATTACGCATCCCTACGGGGGATTCGCCACAAAGAGAAGTTAGCCACGGATGAAACACGGCTTGGACACCGATGAAGAGCAAGTGCGCTAGCGAAGAGGTGATCCTGCTATGGAAACCTGCGACCATCCTCCTTTTCTTCATCCGTGTTTCATCTGTGGCTCTCAATTTTTTGTCTTTCTCCACGTCAGCAAATAACGAAAGGGCCAGCGGCGAACGAGCCGTGCGCCCTCCAGTCCCGTTTCGCGCGCTAGCGCTTCGGCCTCGGCCACGGTAAATGCGGCTCGGACCGAGCGCGGGCCGTCGACATGCACCACGCGCGAGGTGGTGGTCAGCCGGCATACCGACTCGGCCGCCAGCAGTCCCATGCGGCTTCGCTCCAAGTCGTTTACCACCAGCAGATGCCCGGCCGCATCGGCCATCTTCCGCAGAAGTTCGACAGCCTGGCTACGGCTCAGATGGTGCAGGAACAGCGAACACATGACCACGTCGTATCCTTGCGGAAGCGGCTCGGCAAACACGTCGAGCGTTTCAAATCGCACGCTTCCCGAGCAGGGGCTTCCAACGTCCCGTGCGTTCGCGTTCTTGTCGGGCTGGACGTTTTTCTTCGAGGTTGTGCGACCTTGGGCGAACTCGACCGCCCGCGGGCTAATGTCTACTCCCAACACGTCGAGCGACAGTCCCCACCGCCGCGCGCGGCGCGCCAGCGAAAGTGGCACATCGCCGCTGCCGGTGGCGATATCCAGCACCCGCAGGCGCCGCCCGCCGAGCGACTTTGCCAACTCGACCACCGGCGCCCACACGATCCGCCCGCTGTCGCTCAGGCGGTTGATCCTAGCCAGGCCTTTCAGCGCGCGGCGATGCTCCTTTGGATCGAGGTTCGGGTCGTCCATCAACTCTGGCTCGACCACCCGGTGGGCAAGACTAGGGTACAAAAGCATGTCCGTTCTTCGAGAGCGATTCTTCTCCAACGATTCTAACGCGCCGCGACGCCCAAGAGATAACCACCGTTCACGTTTGATAGCGAAGCGGAAGGAAAATAAACCACGGATCACACGGATGGGCACTGATCAAGAACGGAAAAGGCAAAAAGCCAACAATGTTTTTTTCGCGAGCGGGGGAGCCTGCAAAGTGCCCTGAATAATGGCGGGCTTTCAGAATCGTTGTGTGTTTCTCTCTCCTTCCTATTGATGACATCCGTGGTTTCCTTCTCTCCTTCCGCCTGCGTCGGACCAGGATAAAACCGGGCGCCCCCTTCCGTGGACCGCGTTCTGCGGCTATCACGGAGACTTGGCGCCGCGCGCGTTTGCCTGGCTGCGGTTTCTTCCCTTTCTTTCCCGTCGCCCTGACCGATGAGTTCCGATTTTGTCCGCCGCGCCGACCTGGAGGCCGCGGTGCAGGATTGCATGGTGCGGTACCGCCACCCGCTCAAGCTGTTCGGCCTCTCGTCTTCCACCGAGTACGCCAAGCAGGTTGCCGACCACCTGGGGGTGGAGTTGATTCCCCACTACGAAACCACCTTCGAGGACGGCGAGTGCTATGTGAAAAGCTGCGACGGCACGATAGGCAACGTGCGCGGGCACAACGTCTTCGTAATTAGCAGCCTGTACTCCGACGAGCAGGACAGCGTGAACGACAAGTTCATGAAGCTGGCCATCTTCTGCGGCTCGCTACGGCAGGCCAGCGCCCACTCGATCACGGCTGTCATCCCGCACTGGGCTTACGCCCGGCAGGATCAGAAGGACAAAAGTCGGGCGCCGGTGACCACCAAGATTTGCGCCAAGATGCTCGAAGCGGTGGGGGTAGATCGCTTCCTGTTCATGGACGTTCATAACCTGGCGGCGGTGCAGAACGCCTTCGCCATGACGACCAACATGGACAACCTGGAGTGCAAGAACTTGCACGCCGCCTGGTGCGCCAAGGAACTGCGTGGCGTACACCGCAAGCTGGCGGTTCTCTCGCCCGACGCGGGCGGCTTGAAGCGAGCCAACAAGTTCCGCGCCACGCTGGCGCACCTGATCGGCGCCAGCGAGTACGAGATCGAACTGGCGGTGCTAGACAAAATTCGTGACCCGCACACAGGAAAGATCGACGGCGGGCGAATCATTGGTGAAGTGAAGGACCGGTTGGTGATTGCCCTGGACGACATGATCTCGACCGGCGGCACGATCGTCCGCGGCTGCGAGGCGGTGGAGCGCTTCGGCGGCGAGGTGTTCGCCATTTGCGCCACCCACGGCCTGTTTGCCGGCGAGGCCAATGAAAACCTGGGCAAAATCGACGCCCGCATTGTGGTGGCCGACACCGTCTCGCCCTTCCGTCTGAACGAAGCCAACCGCATGAAGTTGCACATTGTGAACACCAGCAAGATCATGGCCGACGCCATCCGCCGGATTCACAGCGGCACCGGCTCCATCAGCGCCCTCTTGGAGAACCTGGACAACGTGTACGAGCATTTGTAGAGTTGAATCACACCGTTCTGCAGGGCGAGACAATCGCCGCGCCGATCCAGGCGGGCGCTGGCTCAAACGGCCGCTCAAATGAACCACAGGGGCACAGCGACGCGACGAAGAAGAGAGAAAGAAGAAGAGTTCGAACGCGGACAGTGCACGGCGGCTAAATGTGACGCAAGAGCATCAGGAGCAAACCAGCCAAGCGGTACACGGGAAGATCCTATGACTGCCAGAATGAAACGCTCGTGGGCGAGGCGGTGCTTTCTCCTTCCCGACTTTCCCTCGGTTACGACGATGGTCACGGGTACGTCGGGCACTTGGGGGCAAGCCGCGCCACTTCACGTTCCGAACCGCGGCCAGAAAAGCGGCGCCTAATCCTGCCTTCTGTTGCTCGTACCAGTCGATGGCGTCATCGAACTCGGATTGCGCCTCGGGCAGAAAAATTATCGGCAGAGTCATTTTCTCAAACGCCGCTCCGCCTGGGCTTGCACCTCTTCCCACGAGACGACGCGATCCGGCGCCGCCTCGTAAGCAGCGATGCGCCGATCTAATTCTTGCTGCATGGCGTCGTTCAATTCGATCGTGGGTTGCTCGGCGGCAATTTTGTCCCAAACCGCCGGGACCAGCCGAATCCGGTCATCAAGGCTCATCGCACGAATGGCGGAAAGGGCGTCGATAAACTCATGGGAAACGTCTTATTCTTGATGGTTCACGCTTGATCAGCGGCTGTGCGGAACTATTGGAAAGCCAACACGTCACGCTGACGTTCGAAATTCAATCGGCCGTGGTCAGGTAGTTGTAGGTCCAGAGGGGGTTGCTGCACGTGGGGCAGACTTCACCGTTATCGAGCACGGCGGCGTGGCATTGGTGGCAGTCGTCGATCGAGGGCAGGATCGCCCGCTGCTGGGTGCGAACGTCGGCGGCGCCTTGTTCGTCGCCAAACGCGGTCGAAGTTACGGCCCGGATGGCGGCGGGATAGAGCCGGAACAGCACCAACGGCGCCCGCCCCGCCTCGGGCGTGACCTTGAGGAGCAGGTTGGCGAAGTGTAACCGCTGCTCCTGCCGCGACAGGTCCAGGTACTGCGCTAGCCGCTCGCGGCCTTCCGGCGAATGGTGAAAATCAGGCCGCCCCATTCGCGCCACCCACGCCGCACACCAGGCGGGGTCGGCCTGCACATAACCTCGCTCGCACGCATGCAGCGCCGCCACCGCCGCCTGATACCAGTCAATCTCTCGCTCCAGTCGCCGCTCGGCCTCCATCGCCGACGACGGCAGGTTGAGCGAATCCAGCCCAAAGTTCTGTTCCACGTCCTCACGTAACCGCAGGCACAGCAACCCCCGCAGCGAACGCAGCCCCTCGGCCAGGCTATCCACCACGCGGGCGCCGTCCATGCGGCCAACTTGTTCGTTCAATTCGACGGCCGCCTGAGTTCGCAAGTCAAGATCGTCAAATGGCGCCATGCGCTGGTTCTCGGTCAAGGAACAGGAAATTCGAGGCGGATAAGGAAAAACGCGTTCGCCGTCGATTTTTATTTTACTCGAATCGGCGCCGTTCAGAAACGCGAAGCCACGCCGATTCGCCGGCGCGGTCGCGTCGCGCGGCGCCATCCCTTATCTTAGGAAGACTCAAAGAGTATCCTTGGTCGGTACATCGTCATGCGCAGATTCCCTCTTGTTCTGGCGTTACCCGTCGCGGTGCTGAGTCTCGCTCCAACTACGCAGGGCGAAACCGTAACGCTGTCTGCAAGGCAGCTCGACCAGCAGGCGGTGACGGAGCGCGTCCGCATGACCGACGACGGCCAGGCCCTGGAACTGGCCGCGGGCGAGTTGGTGGAGGACGATGGCCCCGCGGCCGGCTATTCCTATCGGCCGAACGTGGAGCAACTGAGCGACTCGGTCTGGATCAAAAAGCAACTGTTGGTCGAACGTCCCGCGACGCGGCAGGCTACGCTCTTGATCGCTCCGGGCGGCGAGTTGAGCGTCACGGTCAATGGCCGCAAAGCGCCCTTGGGGCAACCACGCAAGGCGGGCGGTTACTGGCAGGCGTACGATCTCGACCCGGCGATCCTGCAGCCGGGAATGAACGAGCTGGTGGTAAGCGGTTCGGGCCAGGTATGGATCGCGCGCGACGAAGACTACGCCCACGGCTCGACGACGCGCACCCGTCACCCCAACCGCAGCGCCAAGAGCCGCGACAACGGCCAAACGTGGGACGACGCGCGCTTGGGCGTCGCCGATGACATGGACGGCGAGTACTACGTGCGGCTGTTTTTAGATCATACGTTGCCCGAAGGCCGAATCACCACGCCGGTGATTGACCTGGGCAACCTGGACGACAACCCCGTGGGCGCCGCCATCGAGAGCATCGGTCCGATTGACGTGACCTTCAAGGTGGAAGGGCTGGATCGCGGCCGGCTGGAAGTGCGTTACCGCCGCGGCGCCACGTTCGCGCCGCAAGATGCAACCTGGACGTCGTGGCAGTCGCTGCGGCGCGAGGCTGGGCAGGGTTCGACGGCGCCGGCCGCCGGCAGCCTTCGTTTTCGCATCCCCGCAGACGAGTCTCCGTTACGTCGTTATCTGCAACTCGAAGCGTGCCTGGCCACGGATGATCCTCTGTCCAGCCCCCGCGTCAAGTCCGTCTCGGTAACCGCCCAGCCGCGCATCGCCTCGGACTGGACCACCCGGCTGCGCGTGGTGGAAGCGAACAATCCGCCGGTGACACGGACTTCCATTCCGTTTGTGTTCGAGCCGCTTGACCATCCTTCACTTGCGGAACTGCGCGACCAGCATCAACTTGATCAGATCGTTGCCGGCGCCAAGACCGAATTGGAAATCATCGAGCGCCTTGCCGCCTGGTCGGCCACGCGCTGGCCCAAGTTGGGTCACCTGGGCGAAGCGTACCCGCCGTGGGACGCGCTGAAGATTCTGGCCTCGCACGGCGACGGCACTCCGGTAGGCGGCTTTTGTTTGCAGTTCAACCTGGTGTTCCTCCAGGCATGCGAGAGCCTGGGGATTCCCGGCCGCGTGGTGTCGATCGGTCCTGGCGATGGCGGCTCGAAGATTCGCAGCGGCCACGAGGTCGTCGAGCTGTGGTCCAATCAGTTCGCCAAGTGGATCTACGTGGACGGCAACGCCGCCTGGTACGCCGTGGACGAGGCCAACGGCGCACCGCTTTCGTTGTGGGAGCTGCGCGAACGCCAGCTTGCCGCCTGGGCCGGTCGCAAAGCGCCGCCGTTGCGCGTGGTGAAGCTGGCCGAAACCCGGTACACATGGCCCGATCTGCACCATTGGCCGGCATTCGCGGAATTACGGCTCGTGCCGCGCGGCAACTTTTTGGAACAACGCGCGCCGCTGCCGCTCAACCAGGGAATGCGCGGTTGGTTCTGGACCGGCCATTACGTCTGGTCCGACCAGCAGCAGCCGGCGTCGGAAATCTACGCGCATCGCGTGGTGCGGCGCCAGGATTGGGAGTGGAGCATGAACCACGCCCACATCGTGCTGGAGCCAACCGCCACGCCGGGCGAAGTGCGCGTGCATCTCGACAGCCGCACGCCGGGATTGGATACTTATCTGGCTAAGTTTGATGACCAACCGCCCGCGTCTGCGGAAGCCGTGTTCCCGTGGAAGCTGCGGCCCGGCGCCAATCGTTTGACCGTCCGCCCGCGCAATCACGCGGGCCGAGAGGGCATCGCCAGTTCGTTAGCGGTCGAGTATGCGAAATAATCTTGCCGTACAGGAGAACCCCACCGTGCTTCGACGTTCGACTTTCATCGCGGCATGGGCCGCCCTGGCGATGACCGCGGCGGCCTCGGCCGAAGACCTGACATGGACGCTGCGTTACCAGACCGAGACCGGCCCCGGCAGCGGACGGTTCCATCGGCTGACGCGCGAAGAAACGTGGAACCCGCGCGAAACGGCCCTGATTGTGTGCGATGTATGGGACCTGCATCATTGCTTAAACGCGGTGCGTCGCGTCGAGGAGTTCGGTCCGCGGCTCAACCAGGTGGTGCAAGAGGCGCGGCGCCGCGGCGTGACGATCATCCACGCCCCCAGCGACTGCATGCCGGCCTATGAAGGCCATCCCGCGCGGCAACGAGCATTGGAAACCCCGAAGGCCAAGCAACTGCCGGCGGACATCACTTCCTGGTGTTCCCGCATCCCGGCGGAAGAGAAAGCGGTCTATCCCATCGACCAGTCCGATGGCGGCGAGGACGACGATCCCCAGGAGCACGCCCAATGGGCGGCCAAACTCAAGAGCATGGGCCGCAACCCCGGCATGCCGTGGAAGAAGCAAGCCGACCTGATCCAGATCGACTCCGAGCGCGACTACATCAGCGACCGCGGCGACGAGGTGTGGAGCATTCTGGAAGCCCGCGGCGTAAAGAACGTGATTCTGACCGGCGTGCATACCAACATGTGCGTGCTGGGCCGGCCCTTCGGACTGCGGCAAATGGCCCGCAACGGCAAGCACGTGGTGCTCGCGCGCGACATGACCGACACCATGTACAATCCCCAGCGCTGGCCCTACGTGAGCCACTTCACCGGCACCGACTTGATCGTGTCGCACATTGAAAAATACGTCTGCCCGACCGTCACCAGCGATCAGCTTCTCGGCGGCAAGCCGTTTCGCTTCCAGGATGATCGGCGGCCCCACCTGGCGGTCGTGATCGCCGAGGATGAATACAAGACCGAAGAAACGCTGCCGCCCTTTGTGGCCAAGTACCTGGACAAGAACTTCCGCGTCAGCTACGTGTTCGGCAGCGAGGAAGACCGCAACACGCTGCCCGGCTTGGAAGTGCTGGACGAGGCCGACGTGGCCCTGATCAGCGTTCGCCGCCGCGTGCTGCCGCCGGAGCAAATGGAGATTGTCAAGCGTTTTGTCGCCGCCGGAAAACCGGTGGTCGGCATTCGCACCGCGAGCCACGCGTTCTCGCTACGCGGGCAGGAGCCGGCACAAGGCATGGTCGCCTGGCCCGAGTGGGACGCACAGGTGTTCGGTGGCAACTACACCAATCACTACGGCAACAAGCTCAAGTCCACGGTCCGCATCGCTTCCGGCGCCAAGGACCATCCGATTCTGACCGACGCCCCGCGCGAGCCGTTCCCGCAAGGCGGTTCGCTCTACCAGGTTTCGCCTCTCAAGTCGGGAACGACCGTGCTGCTGCTCGGCGCGGTGGAAAGCCAGCCCGAAGAGCCGGTGGCCTGGACGTTCGAGCGGGCCGACGGCGGCCGCTCGTTCTATACCTCGCTGGGCCATCGCGACGACTTTTCTCACGCGGCGTTCGTCCGCTTGTTACTCCACGGCGTGCATTGGGCGGCGGGCCTGCCCGTGTGGGACGACGTTTCCATCGCCTCGGACCGCAAACAATACGAGCAGCATTGGAGCCTGATGCCCGTACCGGCCTCGTGGGAGGCGGCGTCGGCGGGCGTGCTCAAGGACTACGACGGCGTGGCTTGGTATCGCTGCGTGGCGCGTCTGCCGCAAAGCTGGATCGGCGACGAGCCGCTGCGGCTGACGCTTCGCTCTTCCGAGGACGAACTGACCGCGTGGGTCAATGGCCATAAGCTGGCGAAGGCTGCCGACCGTTCCCCCGCGGGCGAAGCGACCTTCACCATTCCCCCCGATGCGCTGATCCCCGACGATGCCAACCTGCTCGTGGTGCGCGTGGAAGACCAACGCGGCGACGGCGGCCTGACCGGCGCCGCGGTGCTGGCTTCTAAAGATCGGGAACTGCCGCTCCAGGGCCGGTGGCAATTTCGCCTTGGCGCGGGCGAGCCAGCGTGGTCGAACATGCCGTTGCCAGCTCGCTTTGGCGCCTCGACCGACGTAATCTTCGAGCCGGCCGCTTCTCCGTGACGTGTGTAACGGCTTTCCACGGAAGGCCGGGACGTTGGTGTTCGTCCCACCGAGACAAGCTCGGTTGGGGCGCCCGGGGTCCATGCCGCAGCATGATCGCAATCGGGCAATCTTGCCACACACCCTGAACCGCCAAACGCAAGGACCGCGCATCATGCCCACCGCCGACGAAATTGTGGAAGAGCTGCGCACGCTGGGTAGCGAATCCATTAAGAACGTGCTGCGCAAGCACGGCGCCCAGGAGCCGTTCTTCGGCGTGAAGGTCGAACACCTGAAGAAAATCCAAAAGCGAATCAAGACCAACCAGGAGTTGGCGCTGTCGCTTTACGACACGGGCATCTCTGACGCCATGTACCTGGCGGGGCTGATTGCCGACGACGCCCGCATGACCAAGAAAGACCTTCAGCGTTGGCTCAAACAAGCCTCCTGGTCCATGATCAGCGAATGCACAGTGCCCTGGGTCGCCGCCGGCAGCAAGCACGGCCGCGACTTGGCGCTCCAGTGGATCGACTCCAAGCAGGAAAGCACCGCCGCCGCGGGCTGGTGTACGCTCGCCAGCCTGGTGGCCGTCAAGGACGACTCGGAACTCGACCTGGCGGAGCTAAAGCGCCTTCTCAACCGCGTGCAAAACAGCATCCACGACCAGCCGAATCGTGTGCGGTACGCGATGAACAGTTTTGTGATTGCGGTCGGCTCGTATGTTTCCCCGCTCACGGAAGACGCCCTGCAAACGGCCAAGTCGATGGGGGCGGTCTCGGTCGATATGGGCGAAACGGCCTGCAAAGTCCCGCTGGCGATCGATTACATTCGCAAGGTGCAAGCCCGCGGCGCGATCGGCAAGAAGCGGAAAACGGCGAAGTGTTAATCCAAAAAGAACTTCGGTTATGGCGCCGTGGCCGCTCGCGGTTATCTGTAGCGAACGCCCGACCGCGAGGGTTGCATGGCTTTGCGTTTCCACCACGATCGCGCTCCTTCCCAACCCGACGCGGCGCAAGATTGGGTTTGGTCGCAACACTGGCGGGACGTGCTGTTCTTGCATTGGGCGGTTCCGGTCGAAGTCCTGCAATCGCAACTCCCGGCGCCGCTGGAGGTAGATACGCATGACGGCCAGGCCTGGGTCAGCCTGGTGGCGTTTCGTTTGCGCGTGCGGCCGCGCTGGCTTCCTTTCTTGCCGGGATTGTCGAACCTGGTTGAGTTGAATCTGCGCGCCTACGTTCGACTTCACGGCGAGCCGGGCATTGCGTTCCTGAGCGTCCATGCCGACAACGCCTGGGCCATGCGCGTAGCACGGACGCTCACGCCCATGCCGTATGCACGGGCGCCGCTGCGGTATGGGCGGCGGGAGAATCAGTTCCACTTTCAATCGCCATGTCGCTCGCCCGTGAACCTCTCGATCGTCTTTGCGCCGCGCGGGCCTGGCGTGGCGGCAGCCGCGGACACGCTCGATGCCTGGCTGCTGGAGCGATATCGCCTGTACGCGCCCGACCGGCGCGGCGGCTTGCAACAAGCCGAGGTGGCCCACCCGCCTTGGACCGTGCAGGAGGTTGATGTTCGCGTCCTCGGCAACGGCGCGGGCGACCGTTTTGCGTTCGACCTTTCCCAAGCACCGGACCTGGCCCACTTCTCTCCCGGCGTGGCAGCCCGCTTTGGCGCCTTTCAAGAAGTCTTTCCGGCGCGGCCACGGTACGCACCGGAGCCTTTTACGGGAAAGTAAAACCACGGATAATCCGGATGGGCACGGATAAGAAAACCATCGATAATTACCCGTGACTTCTTTTTGCGCTCACGGCGCGACATCAACCTCAAGGAACACGCCCGCGTGAATCCCTTACCTACCGCTTCGCTGCTTCTGCTCTCTCTGCTTGCTTCGCCCTCGGCGGCCGAGGAGCCGAAGACGTTACTTTCCGAACTGAGGCATTTGCGGATCGACGGCCCGCGAGAGTGGAGCAAGTTTCCCGAAACGCCCGAGGGCGATGCCTTGGAGTTGCCGTTCACTTCGCCGGCAAATGACCGCGAATGGACGCTGCAACTGCGACAGCAGGACGTTAAACAATCGTGGTCGGTGACGCTCAACGGCAAGAAGATCGACCGACTGGTGGGCGATGAAAACGACATGATCGTGTACTTCGCCCTTCCGGCGGGCGCCGTGCGGCAGGGCGAGAACACGTTGCGGATCGAGCAGGAGAACCGCCGCGCCAGCGACGACGTGCGCGTCGGCCAGATCGTGCTGCACCCGCAGCCACGCGAAAACATGCTAAGCGCCGCGACCGTCGAAGTGCGGGTAATCGACGCCGAATCGCAGGAGCCGATCCCGGCCCGCATTACCGTGCTCAACGCCCAAGGCGCCTTGCAAACCGTGGGCGCCAAGTCGAACGATCATCTGGCGGTGCGGCCGGGCGTGGTATACACTGCCGCCGGGGCGGCGCGGTTCGGCCTGCCGGCCGGCAACTACACGATCTACGCAGGCCGGGGGTTTGAGTACTCGCTGGCGTCGGCCGAGATCGAGCTAACCTCGGGACAAACCGCTCGCCGCACGTTGACGCTGCGCCGCGAAGTACCGACCGACGGTTACGTCGCGTGCGATACGCATGTCCACACACTCTCGCACTCCGGCCACGGCGACGCCACGGTCCAGGAACGCATGATTACGCTGGCGGCCGAGGGGATCGAGCTGCCCATCGCCGCCGATCATAACGTACAGATCGACCAAGAGCCGTTCGCCCGCGAGATGCGCGTGCGGCGTTACTTGACGCCGGTCATCGGCAACGAGGTAACCACCAAGGTCGGCCACTTCAACGTGTTCCCCGTCCAAGCCGGCGCCGCGCCGCCTGACCACACGCGCACCGAATGGAACGCCCTCTTCGACGGCATTTATGCAACGCCCGGCGTCAAGGTGGTGATCCTCAACCATGCCCGTGATCTGCACAGCGGCGTGCGGCCGTTCGGTCCCGCACTGTTCAACGCCGCCGTGGGCGAGAACCTCGACGGGTGGGCGATGCGATTTAACGCGATGGAGGTGCTCAACTCGTCCGCCACGCAAAGCGACATCTGGCCCCTGTTCCACGACTGGATGGCCCTACTCAACCGCGGCCGTAGCGTCACGCCGGTGGGCAGCAGCGACTCGCATGACGTGGCGCGGCATTTTGTCGGCCAGGGGCGCACCTACATTCGATGCGACGACCGCGACCCCAGCAACCTGGACACAGCGCAGGCCGTGGAGAACTTTGTTCAAGGCCAAGTAATGGTCAGCTACGGCCTCTTGGCGGAACTTGCCGTGGGGCAGGCTTCCAGCCTGCCAGAATCCCCCAAAACCGGCAGACAGGATGCCAGTCCCACGACCTATGGCCCCGGCGAGTTGGCGCAGATTGACGGCGATCAGGTGCAAGTCACGGCCCGCGTGCTTGGCCCGCACTGGGTCGAGGCGAGCCAAGTCATCCTCTTCGCCAATGGGCAGCCGATTCGCGAAGCGGCGATCTCGCCCAACACCGCGGGCGATCTTCCGCCCGGAGTCAAGTGGCGCGGCCAGTGGTCGATCCCGCGTCCCAAGCACGATGTCTTTCTGACAGCCATCGCCATTGGCCCTGGCATCGACGGGCTGTATTGGAAGACCGCCAAGCCGTATCAGCCGACTTCGCCCGACTGGACGCCGCACGTGATCGGTTGTAGCGGCGCCATCTGGCTGGACGCCGACGGCGACGGCCGCCGCTCGGCCGCTTACGACTACGCCCAGCGCGCGGTCGTGGCCGCCAAGGGCGACTTCACGGCGCTGTTGAAGGCGCTGTCCAACTACGATCAGGCCACCGCCGCCCAAGCGGCGAACTTGTGGCAAACGGCGGGGAATTCGCTATTATCGGAGGCGACTTCCACCGCACTCCGGCAGGCCGCCCCCGCAACGCAAGCCGGCTTCCAGACCTACCTGAACGCTTGGCGCGAGAACCAAATCGCCCGGGCAGGACGGTAGAACATTCCCTGCGCTACTTGAAAGATAACGGAGGCGCCAATGAACTGCGTCGGTTTGTGGGGAGTGGTGGATAAGAGCCTAGATGCGGTTGTGGCCGAGTATCCGCGCCCGCTGGCCGAACTGGCCGACGGACGCGTGCTGGCGATCGTACTGCGAGGGGCGTTTCCTCCGGCGTCGTGCCAGGCGCTGATGGACCGCTTGATTCGCGAAGAGCTGCTCTACGATCCACGCCAACCAATCCCCGAAAAATTCCGCGAAGCCGCCATACCTGAAGGTTACTACCGCGAGGGCCGCAATAGCGAAGCGTCGCGGGCGTGGGAGTCAAAGAAGCAGGAAGGCCGCACGCGGATCAACATTGGCACGAGCCTGGGCTACCGCGGCTCGGATCAAGAAGCGTTCTTCGCCCATTCGGCCGAGACGCACACCTTGTTTCGGCGCCTGTTCGCCGACGGCGATAACCCCATCCAACGCATTTACGATAGCCTGGCGCGAATGGGACGCGGGCGGCGCGTCGTGACCGCCCACGAGCCGGACGGCCGGCAATATGGACCGGCAATCATCCGCGCTCATTACGGCGGCTATACCTACAAACCGCATTTCGACTCGGTTCGGCTACGCGAGAAGCGCGAGAACTACGCGGTGCATCAATTCGACCACCAGTTTGCCGGCGTGTTGGTGCTGCAAAACACGCGACTCGGCGACACCACCGCGCAGTGTATCCTGCACCGCTGCTTCTGGGAGCCGGAGATTGACCCTCACCTGAAGAACGACACCTTCCACGAATACGCCCGGCAACGCGGCATCGGGCATAACGAAATTCGCCTGGAGCCGGGCGACCTGTACTTCTTCAATACCCGCCTGATCCATGAAGTGCCCGGTGTAGCCGGAGAGTTGCCCCGCGTGGTGCTGGCCACGTTCATCGGCTACAGCGCCGACCGCGACGATATATTTGTCTGGTCGTGACGGAGCGGAGAGCAAAGAGCCAGAGGAGTACGGCAGTCTTTCCTCTGCTCTCCGCTCTCGACTCTCCGCTAATTCCACCACCAGCCGTCGCCGGGCGGGGTGGACTTCTGATGGACTTGGCTTACCCGTGCGTTCACCTCGTCGCGAGAGGCGGCTTGCCAGGATTCGATCTTGACGCCCCCGGAAACCGTGATGAGGTAGCTGGCGCCGCGCTTCACAAAGCTGCTTTGACTGGCGATGCTCTTGGGCGCATGCCAGCGGCGAATGGGGGCGCCTTCCGCCGTATCGAAGAGCCAAGGCAGATCGGCGCCAGCGCGGGAGCACAGGTCGTGCTTTGCGATCAAGGCCGACACAACGCACAAGTCCATCAGGTTGCGCAGTTCGCCAAATACCGGCTCGGCCACCGAAAGTTCCGCATACTGCTCGGTCATTCGGCGGGCGAACCGCTCCGCCGCCGCGTTGGCCGCGCCGGCGCCCCGCACGCTGCCGTCGGCTGCCACGATCTCGTCTTCGGTCAGCACTTGCACGCCCGGCCCTATTAGCTGGAACGCCAGACCGTCTTCGCTGCGGGCCAGCGGCTGATAGTCGCACGCCAGCCACCACCGCGGCGTGGCGGCGCCGCGGGTCGAGCCGACCAGGTCGAGATAACTTGGCAGGCCCGGCGCCGACTCCAACTTCATCGCCAGCCGCTTCATGCGATAGTCGGCGGCGACCAGGGTGCGGGCGAAGCGGCTATCGTCGGGCACGCCCGTGAGGGTGACGACTTGCTTTCCCAGCGCCTCGGCGGCGCCGGCGACCACCGCTGGCGAGAACTGCCGCTGCTGGCTTAAGTACGTCGCTAGCCGTTGCCGGCCTTCCGCGGTGGGATCGATCGAGCAACTGAGGCCCTCGGTGCGGGCGGCGTCAACCGTGCGCAAGGCGACCAACAGATCGTCCAGATGAAGCACCGGTCGGCCGGTCGTCTTGCCGATCACGTTCCCGCGAGCGTCCACGGTCCAGCCTTCACCCGGGCCAGCCAGCACGATGTCGTTCTGTTCGGGATAGATCAGCACGTACTCGACGCGCTGCAACCCGCCCAGGTAGGCGATTTCGTCGGGAAGGGCGCCGCCCGGGTTCTTGTGCAGGTCCGCCAGCGCCGCGTTGAGGCCGCGCAGCGATACTTTACGAAGCTCCACCGGTGCTTGCAGCGCGTCGGGAGCGGGCGTCAGGTGGTCGAGCAATTCGCGGCGGAGCGCTTGGCGGGCTTCGGTCGTGGTTTCGGCGACCACTCCCGCCGCGTCGATGCTTACGCCGCCCACGGCCGCGTTACGAAAGAATCCATTGTTTTGGCCCCAACCGGGGACAGGCAAGACCGCAAACCACGCAGTCACCGCCGCTACGAGAAGCGAAACTCGAGACGGATTTCCCATGAAGATAGCTCCCGCAGCACGACCACGTTCCGCCGGCGCCCGCGCTGGACCGCCGAAAGGCATCAAACAAAGTATAGTTTAATATCTTTGGCGCAATCGAGCAAATTCAGTCGCTCCAGATTTGTCGCGGAAGCCGTCAGAGATTGTGAATCTTTCGCAAAGTAGGTCTCACCTGCCAGGCGAGACCTTCTTTCTGCCTGCGATCTCCGGGGTTTTTTCTAGAAAGGCCCCGCCCGGCAGACGGGACCTACCAAACATTCCCAAGCTCTCAGAGGTTGTGAGTCTTCCCGTAGCGACGAAGACCGCGAAGCCGCAAGCGAGAGCGCTTGCGGCGCGCGGCGTTCCGCGGGAAAGGACAAGGAAATTGGGCGCCCCAGTCTTACACCGGCGCCAGCGTCGCCTCCAGCGCCAGGGCGCGGGGGAACAGAATGTTGTTCTCCTTGTGCACGTGGATGTGCATGTCCTGCTCCAACTGCCGCAGGCCGTCGAGCATGGCCCGGTAGGTGTTGCAGGCGCTCGAGGGCGGCTGGTAGTCGCCGGTCAACACGCGGATTCGCTCCAGAGCGTCGCCCGCGTGGTCGTGCTCGAACTCCATCATGCGAATTGGATTGGCGATCGTCCCAAAGGGAAATGCGGGCGACGAGGCCGACTGCGCCAACTGGCGAATGGCGGGAAACAGAATCCGATCCTCCTTGAACATGTGCGGCTCCAACTCGGCGCGCAGCTCGGCGAAGACCTTCTTCACCTCCCCCAGCTCGGGGTGGGCGTCGCCATGCACGGCGGCCACCTTGGCGACAATCGCCGTGAGCCGCGGCAACTCGGCCTTGAGATACGCGTGATGCGTTTGTTCAATGTGGTCGCATAGCGCCGCCAACGGGGCCTGGGTCCAGTCGCGGTCGTCGCTGGCGCCGCTGGTCGCGATCACTTCGCGTATTTGGGACAACACCTGTTCGGGGTCCAGGCTCCGGCCCTGGCAGGCTTCGTCCAACGCGACGCCCCCGCCGCAACAATAGTCGATCTTGAGCGTCTCAAAAAGCCGCGAGACTTGCGGGTGCTGGGCGACCCATTGGCCGACGGTGGATTGGGTATCGAGTGGGTGCATGGCGTTTTCCTGGGGAAAATTGAGGGAATGCAACAGGGAAACAAGACGGACAAAAGAAGAAACGTTGATTTATTAGGCGAGGCTCACAACATGCTGGGAGACGGGTTGTGCTCGACCTGGCTGGCGTCGTTGTCGTTCAGGGGTTGGGGCGAGTGGTCCCAGCGTTGGGAACTGGCCAGGACGCTGCCTTGCTCGAACTTCCCGGCGCCTGCCCCTTGCGATTCCAAGGTTGCCCAGCGCACGTAGGCGAGAAGCTGCTGCTGCGAGTCGAACGTGGCCGCCAATTGCCGCTCGCCGTCGCGTCGGAAACGGTACAGGTAATGCATGGCTACGCCTCTGATGATTTGGGCGGCAATAGGATCGTGAGCAGGAGCGAGGCGTCTTTCACGGCCCGCACCGAATGCGGCGCCGACCCCGGCAGGTAGACCAGTTCTCCCGCGCCCAATTGCTGAACCGCGTCGTTGGCGGTTAGTTCGACGACGCCTTCCAAACACTGCACGGTGATCTCGCCCGGAACCTCATGCTGGGCAAACTCTTTGCCGGCCGGCGCCACCAGGCGAATCACTTCCAGGGCTGCGGTTTTGATCAGGGTCTCGGTGCGCGCCGCGGAAAGTTGCGCGGCGAGCGGACGGGCACTAACGACCTGGCCAGGGCGCGCATGCGGGATAGCCACGATTTTCTCCTTATGTTGGGTAACCTCTAGTCGTACACCTCCAGGTGCATATTTATTGTAGCGCTTGAATTGTGTACGTCAAGGTATATAATTGAGCGAAAGGAAAAAAACCGATGCTGCCCAAAACCGCCGAATACGCCCTCCGCGCCACCGTTTGGCTGGCTTCCGACGTTCAAGGCGCCCATTCGGCTGACCAGATCGCCGCTGGCACGCGTATCCCACGGCGGTACTTGCACAAGGTGTTGCAAGCCTTGGTCCGCGCCGGCCTGGTGCGCTCGCAGCCGGGGCCGCGCGGCGGCTATGCGTTAGAACGGGCGCCCGAAGCCATGACGCTCTTGGATGTGGTCAACGCCGTGGGCGCGGTGGAGCGGATTCACACTTGCCCCTTGGAGCTGAAAACGCACACTCGCCTCTGTCCGCTCCACCGAGAAATGGATAATGCGTATGCGGCCGTGGAAGCGGCGTTTGCCCGCGTCACGGTGGCGCAGGTGCTGCGGCAGCAGGATGCGCCCATTCCCCTGTGCGACTCGCTAGTCCAGCATTGACCGTTCCACCGGGCCGCTTTACTTCTCTGCTAAGGGAATGGCGATGACCAATCCCGCCGTGCGGTCTTCAGTGCTTTTCCGGTTCGGCAAATGGCACTTGAGGCATTCCGAACCCAGCGTAATCGCGCCGGCGTAGCGATACACGCCATCGGCCGTCTGCTCGTGCGATTCCTTTCCCGCCGCTAGGGCCGTGACGGCGGCCTTTTCGAAGTCATCTTGGGGCTTGTGGCCTACGTGCATCGCCTCGGCATTGACGGCCAGCCAGCGGAGCTCCACCTGGCGGCGTTTCTCCAGTTCGGCGAACACCCGTTTGAGCGTGGCGGCGGGTATCACAAGGCCCTCGTCCTCGCGATAGTATTGATGATGGACAATCTGCAACGTGGCGTGGACTGTTTCGTGAAGCAGCTCGGCTTGGCGGCGAGCCTGGTCCACCGTGGGACGAGCGGCCTGCCGAGCCGGCGCGCGGTCGGATGCTTCGCCGGCTGGGTTGGCTTGCGTGCTGCGATGGGCCACGGCCAGGCTGGCGGCCAGAGCCGCCATGATGACAAACACGGAAGAAATACGTTTCATGATGGGCGTTGGGAGTTACAAGTTGGTGCTACACTGCGAACCATGGGAATCCGATCCGCGTACTCAGGAGTTTCCAATTCGGGCGCTGACAGCAAGCTTTAGCAAACGGAATCGGTCGTGCTCACTCCTTTCCCGATGCGGCGAAACCGCAAGCGATATCGCTTGTGGTTTCGCCCTATCAAGAACCGCCCGAGGATTACCACTGCGAACACGGAGATTCCCTTGGGCGACGGTGTCACACACCGCATCGCGGCGCCACTGCGTTCATTCCTCGCGGACGGGAATGCTGATCACTAGCCCGGCAAAACGTGGGGTCTTGGTGGCCTTGGTGAAGAACCCGGTATGGCAACTCACGCATCCTTGCGCCAGCGGGATGGCGCCGGCCCGGCGGTAGATGCCTTTCTCGACCGACTCGAACTCCTCTTTGCCCGCGGCGATCTCCTTGGCGGCCTGCTTCTCGAACTCCGTCTCCGGCTCATGGTCCAGACTCATGGCCTTGGTATTCACCGAGATCCAACGGGCTTGGACTTTCGCTTGCCGATCGAGTACGTCAAAGATATCTTCCATGGCGCGGGCGGGAACCGTGGAGCGTTCGCGGTGGAAGTAATGATCGTGCATCACTTCCAACGTGGTCGAATAGATACGGTGCATCAGCTTCGCGCGGTCGCGGGCGACCTCGACCGGGACCCGCTCGTCCGCGTTTTGCGTTTGCTCCACCGCCGCCGCGTCTTTCGACCCGGGCGCGCGGGCCGGGTCCGCCGGAGGCTCGGCAGACACGGTCAAGGCCACGCACAACGCCCCGATGACGCCAGCCGCCGAAACAAGAGCCAAGCGCAGGTTTCTATTCATCGTCAGTCTCCGTGGGAACAGGGTTGCGGTCCAACGGCCAGCAGCCTGATGGCCGGGCCGGCGCCGCTAAAGATGTATTAGCGATACATGTTTAACATGTTTAATCCAAAATCACTGATGCGTCAACTCCAGAGGCGCCGGCGCGACGCGCAGCGCCGCAAACACCGGACGCCATTGCACTTGGGTACGCCATGCCTCACACTGCGGCTATGGCGAAAATTATCCTTGGGCTTGCGTTGCTGGTTCTCGCGCTTGGCGGGCTGTTGGCATGGAGCCAGTGGCGATCGCCCGAAGAAAAGGTCTCGGGCGTGGTGGAGGCCGACGAAATCCGCCTGGGGTCGCGCGTCGGCGGGCGCGTCGAGCAAGTGCTGGTGCAGGAGGGCGAGTCGGTGCGGAAAGGGCAGCCCTTGGTTCGCCTGGAGGAGTTCAACCTCCGCGAGCGGTTGGCCGAGGCGCAGGCCGTGGTTCGCCAACGGCAAGCCGAATACGACAAGTTGACCGCGGGGTTCCGTCCCGAGGAAGTCGCGCAGACCGAAGCCCGGTATCGCCAGTTGGAGGCGAAGGTCCAGCGCATGGAGCGCCCTCCGCGCGAGGAAGAGGTGAAAGCGGGACAAGCCCAGGTCCGACTGGCCACCGCGCAATTGGAACAGGCCGACCAAACCCGCCAGCGGTTGCAGGAGGTCGCGCGGCGGCAAGCGGGGGCCGTGTCGCAAGAAGACCTGGACCGGGCCGAGGAGAATCTCAAGATCGCCCGCGCGCTGGTCGAGGTCCGCGAACAAGAACTGCTGATCCTGCTGTTGGGCACGCGCGAGGAAGAACGCCAAGAAGCGCGAGCCGAACGCGACGCCGCGAAAGCCGCCTGGGAGTTGGCCAAAAACGGGTATCGTCAGGAGGATCAGGCCCAAGCCCATGCCGCCCTGGAAGCCGCCCAGGCGGCGGTGCGCGCCATCGAAGATCAACGCGAGGAACTGGTCCTTCGCTCCAGCGTCGACGGCGTGGTCGAGGCGCTCGAACTACAACCGGGCGACCTGGTTGCTCCCGACGCGCCGGTCCTTTCGCTTCTAGACACGAGCCATCTCTGGGTGCGGGCGTACATTCCCCAGCAACGGCTCGACATCCAAGTCGGCGCGAAGTTGCCGGTGACGGTCGACGCGTTGCCCGGTCGGCGCTTCACCGGCGAAGTGACCTTCGTGAGCCGCCAGGCCGAGTTCACACCCAGTAACGTGCAGACCTACGAAGAACGCGCCCGGCAGGTATTCCGCATCAAGGTCGCATTGCACGCGCCGGACGATCCACAGGCGCGGCTGGTTCCCGGCATGACGGCCGACATCTACTTGGACGAGGCGCCGCGCGGCGAGTAGGCTTATGCCCCCGGTCGTGATCGACGTTCGCAATCTGACCCGCCGCTTTGGCCATTTGACGGCGGTTCAGGACGTGAGTTTCCAAGTTCACCGGGGAGACATCTTCGGCCTGCTGGGCCCCAACGGCAGCGGCAAATCGACCATTATCCGCATGTTGTGCGGCGTGTTGGCGCCCAGCGACGGCGATGCCACGGTCCTGGGGTGGGACATTCGCCGCGACCCCGAGGAGATCAAGCGCCGCATTGGCTACATGTCGCAAAAGTTCAGCCTGTACTCGGACCTGACGGTCGAAGAGAACCTGAACTTCTACGGCCGCGTTTACGGCCTCTCGGACCAACGCCTGCGGGAGCGGCGCGACGCGGTGCTGGAGTTGACCTCGCTGGGCGACCGCTTGCGGCAGTTGGCGGGCACGCTCTCGGGCGGGTGGAAGCAGCGTCTGGCCTTGGCGTGCAGCCTGATCCACGAACCGGAGGTGGTGTTTCTCGACGAGCCGACCGCCGGCATTGACCCGGTAGCGCGGCGCCAATTATGGGACCTGCTGTTTGACCTGTCGGGGCGGGGCGTAACGCTGTTCGTTACTACGCATTACATGGACGAGGCCGAACGCTGCACCGAGATCGGTTACATCTACCTCTCGCGCCTGCTGCTCTTGGGACCGCCCAGCGAACTCAAGCAACTGCCCGAGGTAACGCCCCAGGGAACCCAGTGGTACGAGTTGGAGGTCCCCGACCCGGCGCCGCGGCTGGCCCCACTGCGCCAAGTGGGCGGAGTGCGCGACGCCACGCTCTTTGGCGAGCGCATTCACGTGCTGGCCGAGCAGTCTTTGGGGGGAACGCGCCTGTTGGAATTACTGGACGTTCCCGCCGCCCAAGGCGAAGCGCGGGAGATCGGTCCGACGCTGGAAGACGTATTTGTGACACTCACGCGGAATGCCGAGCAACAGCGTTTGGACGCCGCGCCCGACGAGACCGCGCCGGCCGCGATCGTCGAACTACGCCCGCCAGAGCCGTTGGAGAACGAACCCGCATCACCCCATTCATCCCCGGCGCCGGCCGAGCCGCTTCCGACGCGCCAAGAGACGACGCTCGCCGGCCGCTCGACCGACGGCCTGGCGGCGATCCTGGTCAAAGAGTTCGCGCACATGCGACGGCAACCGTCGATTCTCTTCTTCCTGCTGGTGGTCCCGGTCTTTCAAACGCTGATTTTCGGCTTCGCGCTGGATACCGAGATCGAGCACATTCCCACGGTGGTGTTCGACCTCGATGGACGCCGACCCGCGCGGCTGCTGGTCGAAACGCTGGAGAACACGCGGCGGTTTTCGGTCATCGCCTATGCTTACGATGACGAGACCTTCGACCGCGCGATGACCTCGGGCCGCGCGCGGGTCGGCGTGCGGATCCCGCCCGACTACTCCGACAAGCTGCTGGCCCGCGAGCAAGTCAGCGTGCAGGTGCTGGTCGACGGCAGCGATTCGACGGCCGCCTCCACCGCCCAAAGCGCCGCCACGCTAGTCGGGGTGAATCTTTCGATCGAACAAGCCCGCGCGCTAGGCGAGGCCCTGCGCGTGGCGCCGGCCCGCGACGAGACCGGCCGGTTGCAGCGACCGGTGGACATGCGCGTGCGGTTGCTCTACAACCCCGACCTGGAAAGCGCCCGCTTCTTTGTGCCAGGGTTAGTGGCGATCATCCTCCAGTTGGTCACGGTGTTCACCACGTCGTTCGCCATTGTCCGCGAGCGAGAGCTAGGCAGCCTGGAGCAGTTGTTCGTCACGCCCGTGGGCCGGCTGGGACTGATGTTGGGCAAGCTGACGCCCTACGCGGTGGCCGGCTTCTTAGAGATGTTGATCGTGCTGGCGGTCATGGTGTTTGTGTTCGCGGTGCCGATCCGCGGGAGCCTGGCGTTGCTGTTGGGGCTGTCGATGTTGTTCCTGGTCAGCACGCTGTCGCTAGGACTGCTGATTTCCACCGTGGCCAAGACCCAGGTGGCGGCGCTCTTGTTCTCGTTCATGACCATGTTGCCGGCGGTGCTGCTCTCGGGCTTCATGTTCCCGCGGAGCGAGATGCCGGGGATCATTTACGTGCTGACCTTTACGATGCCCGCGACGTACTTCATTGAAATCCTGCGCGGGATTGTCCTCCGCGGCGCCGACTTGCTCGACCTGGTTCCTCAGGTCATCGGGCTGACAATCTGCGGCCTCGTGCTGCTTGCCGCCAGCGTCACGCGGTTCCGCAAGCAGTTGGGGTAAGCAATTCGATCATCCCGCGGATTGTGGATCAGGGAGCATACTCAACGAGCGTGTGGTCCTCGCCGGCCAGTTCTTCATCGATGATTTGGGCGATCTTGGCCCAGTCGCCTTTGGCCAGGCCGGCGCCGATCTTGGGATAACCGATGCGACGACCGGAGAATTGGGAGCGGACTTCCTTCATCACCGCGCGAAGCGCGTCATAATCGACCAACACGCCGCGGCCCTTGTAATCGTACTGCGTATAGCCGTTGACAATGGTCAGCTTGCGGCCGCCGCGCGTGACCGTGGCCTGGGTGATTGCTCCGAGCTTGCTTCGATCGCCCTTGTTGGTTTGCTGGTCGGCCGCGTAGGCTTCGGGGAATTCCTGCTTGACCGCCTTGGCAATACCGGCGCCCATCGAGTTCATACAGTTGCAGCCATGGACGATCACGTCAAATTCGCCCGCCAGAGCCAGTTGAATCAGATCGCCTTGGATGACGTTCATACCGGATTTCCCTCGTAAGGCTCCGCGTCACACGACCGGCGCTCCCCTGCCGACCATGGCAACGAATGACATTTGGGGTGCGGAAACTGATTTTGATTTCCGCTTTCGTTGCGGGAGTCGAAAGACGAAGGTCAAAGAGTTGAAAGTCGAAAAATAAAGACGAAAGCGGCGATGAATCGCCGCACTCCAAAATAGGGAGTGCGGAAATTTATTCTCGCTTTCGTCTTTTGACTCTCCGACTTTCGACCCGTGACCTTCGACTCTTCCCGCCGAAGCGAGCGCTACTCGTCCTTTTCCTCAGCGGCATCTTGTACCTTGGGTTCGTCCTTCTTTTCTTCCTCCTCGGCCAGCTTCTTCTTGGCTTCCGCGAGTTCTTTTTTCATGTTGTCGAAGTGCTGCTGGACGGCTTTGAGCTTCTCTTTGCCTAGCTCGTTCTCCAGCGGCGGCAAGGTGCGTTCGTAGGACTCGATCATCCGCTGTAGCGCGTCGATGCGGATTTCCAATCCGCGGCGGGCGGCGTTGCCGGCGGCCTGGACCTGAACTTGCGCCTGGCCGGCGTACTGCGCATACAACTTATGTGCGTCAGGGTGCTTTTGCTTGAGGTCGGCGGCATTCTTGGCTTTGTACTTTTGCGTGGTCGACTTGCCGTCTTTGGTCTCGGTCACTTCCATCTCGATGCCGTTCTGGGGGTCGTCCTTGATCTTGACCTTGCGACCGTTCTCTTCGGCGTTGATCTCCTTAACGCCGTTGTTGTTGGCCACCGCCACGCGGCGCACTTGCACGCCGTTGTTGGCTTGCACTTGGATCTGAATTTGCCCCCCGCGCACTTGAATGCGGTTGCCGAAGGGATTTGCTCCCTGACCAAATGCATCAACGGCAATGACTTTCGGCTTCTCGGCGTCTTCTAGCGCGGCCTTAGCGCGCCGCGCCGCCACGGCGTTTTTGCTCTCGGCCAGATTTTCCAGAGCGGTCTTGGCGGCGGCTTTTGTGTCGGCGTCGGCATTCTTCAGATGTTCGGCAAGGACGTTCACCGCGCGGGCGGCGGTCTCGGGACTGCCGGTTTGGGCAGCCTCGATGAGCGCCGGAATCGCCCGCGCCCCGGCGGCGATCAGCTTGTCGCTGGCGGCCTGTCGGTCGGTGAAGCGGTCCGCGTCTAGCTCTTTGATCCAGTCGGCCACGTCGCCCGCCGGGGACTCGGCCGTGGGCGGCGTGGGGTTCGCTTCTTGCGCCAACGCCGCTCCGTGGGCGACGCTCAGAACCAACAGAAACGCCAATCCTAGCCGTGCGCGCGCCAACATGGTGTCACCTTGATGAGAAAGAGAGTTCAGAAGGGGCCTCGCCGTCGCTCCTTGCTCGGCAAGATTTCCAGGCATGTGGTCCACCAACCCGTCTCGATGGTTTCGATAAACTCGCGCGGTAAACGCTCGTGGCGCATTTCGCGGGCGAGACGGCGATAGTCCTCGGCCGCCAGTTCCATACCCGGGACGCTCGGCGTGGCCCCGACCTGATAGGTATAGCCGGTGCCGTGCAGCAGGCCACCGTCGCGGGCCGACATCTTCACCCAGGCCAGCGCCCCCTCC